>MDTB01010982.1_pt1 | contig 64789 bp, 64 predicted proteins | sample 811161 | NCBI WGS metagenome assembly MDTB01 (sample SAMN05326650, study PRJNA326480) | marine metagenome | isolation source: seawater | place: Mediterranean Sea | collected 2009
AATAATATGCGAATATTCCAAGAAGAAATCTTTGGACCAGTAGTTTCGGTTACTAAGTTTAAAGATGAAAAAGAAGCATTAGAAATTGCTAATGATACTCTTTATGGGCTAGGCGCAGGCGTTTGGACTAGAGATGGAAATGTCGCTTATAGAATGGGTAGAGGAATACAAGCAGGTAGAGTTTGGACAAACTGTTATCACGCTTATCCTGCTCATGCTGCGTTTGGTGGATATAAACAATCCGGTATCGGAAGAGAAACTCACAAAATGATGTTAAATCATTATAGACAAGTTAAAAACTTACACGTGTCGTACAGTGAGAAAAAATTAGGATTCTTTTAAACGATATATTATAATGGCCCGTGAGAGATTCACGGGCCTTATAAATATGAAAGTTAAAGCAACATTATCAGCTAAAAAACTATTAAGTGATCTTAAAGAAGTTCATGGAAACGATCTTTTATTTCATCAATCTGGAGGTTGTTGTGATGGCAGCGCTCCAATGTGTTATCCCGCAAAAGAGTACCTGGTTGGAAATAGCGATATTAAACTTGGTGAAATAGATGGAACTCCATTTTATATGAATGAGGATCAGCATGAAAAATGGAAGCACACTGACCTTACTATTGACGCAGTAAAGGGTATAGGTGGCATGTTTTCCTTAGATAATGGAACTGGCAGAAGGTTTTTAACAAAATCAGAAATTTGTTTAGTAGAAGACGATAAAAACTAAATAGACAACTCAAAAAATATCTGTAATTTATAGAGCATGGGCCAGATTTTATTAACTGATGTTAGAAAAAAATTTTTAGATTATTTTAAAAAAAATAATCATCAGGTAGTGGAGTCTAGTAATTTAGTTCCAAACAACGACCCTACCTTGATGTTTACTAATTCAGGAATGGTACAATTTAAAAATGTATTTACCGGTCTTGAAAAAAAATCATTTAAAACTGCAACCACATCTCAAAAATGCGTAAGGGCTGGGGGAAAGCATAATGACCTCGAAAATGTAGGATACACTCCTAGACACCACACATTTTTTGAAATGCTAGGTAACTTTTCATTTGGTGATTATTTTAAAGAAAAAGCAATAAATCATGCTTGGAGTTTATTGACAAAAGATTTTGGCCTACCCAAAAAAAAACTTTTAGTAACGGTTTATAATGAAGACGAAGAGTCATTTAAACTTTGGAAAAAAATTGCAGGATTAAGTGAGGACAAAATTATTAAAATTTCAACTTCAGATAATTTTTGGTCCATGGGTGATACTGGACCTTGTGGACCATGTTCAGAAATTTTTTATGATCATGGTGAGAAGTTAAAAGGTGGTGTTCCAGGTAGTCAAAATCAAGATGGGGACAGATATATAGAAATTTGGAATCTTGTATTTATGCAATTTGAACAAATTTCAAAAGATAAAAGAATTAATTTGCCTAAACCGTCTGTTGATACTGGCATGGGTCTTGAAAGAATGACAGCAGTTTTACAGAATACACACGACAATTATAATATAGATCATTTTAAAAAAATTATCGACGCATCCTCAGATATTACAAAATCTGCAATAAATGAAAAGACAATAGCAAGTCATCGAGTTATTGCTGACCACTTAAGGGCTAGCAGTTTTTTAATTGCTGAAGGTATTTTGCCTTCTAATGAAGGAAGAGGTTATGTTTTAAGAAGAATAATGAGACGTGGTATGAGACATGCACATACCCTAGGAAGTAAAGGTCCAGTTTTCTACAAATTATTTAACGTTTTATTAAATGAAATGAAAGAAAGTTATCCTGAATTAAACAATGGTAAAGATTTAATAAAAGAAACATTAAAAAATGAAGAAGAAAAGTTTTCATCACTATTAGAAAGAGGAATGAAAATTTTAAATGAAAATTTAAACAAAGTTCAAAAAAATACCTTACCTGGATTTGTTGCCTTTAAGTTATATGATACCTACGGTTTTCCGTTAGATTTGACCGCTGATATTTTAAGATCTCAAAATATTAAAGTAGACATTAATGCTTTTGAAAAAGAAATGGAAAAAAGTAAAGCGTTAGCAAGAGCTAACTGGAAAGGATCAGGAGATAAATTTGTTGAAGAAAAATGGTTCAAGGTGAGAGAAGAATTAAGTCCAACTGAGTTTTTAGGATATGAATTTCATAAAGCAGAGGGAGTTGTCCTAAAAATAAGTAATGGAAATCAATTTATTGAGCAGGCTAATATAAATGAAGAAGTAGAAATAATTACAAACCAGACCCCTTTTTATGCAGAGTCTGGTGGTCAGGTAGGTGATCAAGGTTTTATTAGAACACCCAATTGTAATATTAATATAACCGACACTCAAAAAAAAATGGGAGATTTACATGTTCATATTGGAAAAGTTACAAAAGGTTCAATTAGATTAAAAGAAAATGTTAATTTAGAAATTAATGAAAAAAAAAGAAATGATGCAAGAGCTTATCACTCTGCAACTCATTTATTACATGAGGCTTTAAGAAGAACACTAGGGAAACACGTGACTCAAAAAGGATCTTTAGTTAGTCCAGAAAAATTAAGATTTGATTTTAGCCATAATAAACCAATAGAAGAAAATGAAATTTTGAAAATAGACAAAATGGTCAATGAAATGGTTGCTAGTTCTAGTGAGGTTAAAACTAGAATTATGACCCCAAAAGAAGCAGTAGATAACGGTGCTCTAGCCTTATTTGGAGAAAAATATGGCGAAGAAGTAAGAGTTTTATCTATGGGCAATGATAAAGATAGTTATTTTTCTACTGAGTTATGTGGAGGTACACACGTTAAAAACACCGCTGATATTGGTAGGTTCAAAATAGTCAGTCAGTCAGCTATTGCTTCAGGAGTTAGAAGAGTAGAAGCTCTTCGTGCGTCACAACTTGAGGAGTACGAAAAATTACAAAAAGACACAAAAACCAACACAGATAAAAAATTAAATAATCAAATTAAATTAATAAAAGAAGAATTAAGTAAAATAAATATTAAACCTAATTACAACGCCAATATTAACTTAAATGAAAATTTAAAAAATCTTAGCAAACAATTTGATCAAATTAAAATAAAAAATATCTTAAATGACAAAAAAAAGAATATTATCAAAGATAAAAAAGTTGGAAGTTTTCAATTAAGGTTTCAAGTAGTTACAGATTTACCTTCGAAAGAACTTAGAAACATTGTTGATCAAGGAAAAAAAGAAATTAAAGAGGGTATTTTAATTGTATTCTCAACATTTGAAAATAAAGTAGGTGTATCAGTTGGAGTAACTCAAAATTTAACTACTAAATTTGATGCTGTCCAACTTGTAAAAAAGGCAGCAGAAATTTTAGGTGGAAAAGGGGGTGGTGGAAGAAAAGATTTTGCCCAAGCAGGTGGAGTAAATAAAGCTAAGATTGAAGAAGCCTTCAGCACTATAAGTAAAGAAATTAATTAATTTTCTTTTTTAAATTATTATTTATTGCTTCTAAGAATTCATTAGTGGTCAAGTATTTTGCAGATTTATCAATTAAAATCGCTAAATCTTTTGTCATCAGTCCACTCTCAACAGTTTCAATACAAACTTTTTCTAAAGACGATACAAAATTCATCAATTCATCATTATTATCAAGTTTACCTCTATGAGCCAATCCCCTAGTCCATGCAAATATAGAGGCAATAGGATTAGTGGAAGTTTCCTTACCTTGTTGATGCATTCGAAAATGTCTAGTAACAGTTCCATGCGCTGCTTCAGATTCGACAGTCTTACCATCCGGTGTCATTAAAACACTCGTCATTAAGCCTAATGAACCAAATCCTTGAGCAACAGTATCTGACTGAACGTCACCATCATAATTTTTACAAGCCCACACATAGCCACCGCTCCACTTCATGGCACAAGCTACCATATCATCAATTAATCGATGCTCATATGTTATTGATACTGCTTTAAATTTATCAGAAAATTCTTTTTCAAAAACTTCTTGAAATAAATCTTTAAATCTTCCGTCGTAAGCTTTTAAAATAGTATTTTTAGTAGATAGATAAACAGGCCACTTTCTCTCAAGCCCATAATTCATACAAGCCCTAGCAAAGTTTTTAATTGAGTCATCCAGATTATACATAGATAGAGCAATACCTGGTCCTGTAAAATTAAAAACTTCGAAATCTTTTTTTTCTTTACCGTCTTTTGAAGTCCATTTGATTTCCATTTTTCCTTCTCCAGGAACTAAAAAATCAGTCGCACGATACTGGTCTCCAAATGCATGTCTGCCAATCACTATAGGTTGAGTCCAACCAGGAACTAACTTTGGAACGTTCTTACATATAATTGGTTCTCTAAAAACGGTCCCACCTAAAATATTTCTTATAGTACCGTTTGGTGATCGCCACATTTTCTTCAACTTAAATTCTTTCACTCTAGCTTCGTCAGGTGTAATAGTCGCACACTTTACTCCCACACCATACTGTTTGATTGCATTGGCAGCATCTATTGTAATTTGATCATCAGACCTATCTCTACTTTCCATCCCCAAATCGAAATATTTAAGATCGACATCAAGGTACGGTTTTATGAGTTTATCTTTAATAAATGACCAAATAATTCTTGTCATTTCATCACCATTTAGCTCAACTATTGGATTTTTAACCTTAATTTTTGCCATAAAAAATTTAATTTGATTAAGTGAGATTTTTATACATATTAATGAAAAATTATCAAACTTAATAATATGATTAATAGTATATTTCCAAAGATTCACAAAGAAGGCTATAAGTTTTTAGCAATATCGATAATTGTAACTTTTTTAGCCCTGCTATTATCAAAGTTTCTTGGATTTATTCTAATAATTGTAACCATATGGGTCTATTATTTTTTTAGAGATCCTGAACGTATTTCAATAAATGATAATGAATATTTAGTGAGTCCAGCAGACGGACTTGTATCTAATATTTCTGAGGTACAAGGGCCAGCAGAACTTTCATTAGAAAAGAGTAAATTTACAAAAGTAAGTATATTTATGAATGTATTTAATTGTCATGTTAACAGAACTCCTACAAGCACTAAAGTTGAAGAAATATTTTATAAACCAGGAAAATTTTTAAATGCATCTTTAGACAAGTCTAGTGAAGAGAACGAAAGAAATTATTATCATTTAAAAACAGATAGTGGTGAAGATTTAATCATAGTTCAAATAGCTGGACTTATAGCAAGAAGAATTGTTTGTGAAGTTACTAAAGACAAGAAATTAATTCAAGGTGAAAGAATTGGCATGATAAGATTTGGGAGTAGAGTTGATTTATATTTTAAAGATAAAAAAATTCTTGCTAAAGTTGGGCAAAACGTAGTTGCAGGCGAAAGTTTGATAGCAAAAAGTTAAATGGAAGAAAAAAAACAATTTAAAATAGTCTCTTCAAAAAAAACAAGATACATACTTCCAAGTATTTTAACATTAATCGGTGTTTGTCTTGGCATCAGTTCTATAAAGTTTTCCTTAGATCAAAATTATAGCTTGGCAGTTATTTTTTTATTATTTGCAGCATTATTGGATGCATTAGATGGGCGGATTGCTAGATTAATTAAAGGAACTTCTGAATTTGGAAAAGAATTAGATTCTCTAACAGATTTTGTAAGCTTTGGAATTGCTCCCGCTTTTATAATTTACTTTTGGGAATTAAAAAACTATGGAAAAATTGGATGGGCAATTACATTAATTTTTTCAGTCTGTTGTGTGTTGAGATTGGCTAGGTTTAATGTATTTAAAGTTCCCGAAAGTGATAAATGGAAAGTAAATTATTTTCAAGGAGTACCATCTCCAGCAGGTGCTGGTCTTATTCTTTTGCCATTAATTTATGAACTTTCAAATTTAAACATGAACTTAGAAATAAAATTAATTACACCTTATCTAGTTTTTATAGTTTCAATCTTATTAATTAGTAAAGTACCTACATACGCTTTTAAAAAAATAACTATTTCAAGTAAGTTAACAGTATTTCTTTTACTTGGTATTGGAATAATATTTGTTTTCTTAATTTTTTTTACCTTCAAAGCACTATTAGTAATTGGTTTAGTTTATTTGATGTTAATACCAATAAGTTATTTGACATACCGCAATAGGGATAAGAAAAATAATTTATCATCAAAAGAAGATGAGCATGAAAACGTTCTTTAATGAAAAAAACCAAAAGAAGTAAAAAAAGCAGAACTTGGGTTATAAAACAACACAGAGATCAGTTTTTTAAAAAGTCTAAGATATTAGGATATAAATCTCGCGCTGCATTTAAATTATTAGACTTGAATAAAAAGTTCAATTTTTTGAAAAAAAATTCAAATATTGTTGATGTAGGGTCAGCTCCTGGAGGATGGTCTCAAGTAGCCTCCAAAATAATTTCTAATGGTAAAATTATAGCAATAGATAAGAAGCCTATGGAAAAAGTTAAAAACGTCAATTTTATCAAAGGAGACTTTTTAACCAGTAAAATACAGAGTGATATCAAGGAAAATTTTGGCAAAAAGATCGATGTAGTTATTTCAGACATGGCTGCTGATACTACTGGTAATAAAAGCGTAGATTGTATTAGGACAAATAATTTATGCCTGGAGGTCATTAACTTTTCCTTGAAAATTCTTGAAAATAAAGGAACTTTAGTTTCTAAGCTTTTTATGGGTGAAGAATTCATCGAGGTTAAAGACTATGCTAAAAAAAAATTCAAAAAAGTAGAGTTTTACAAGCCTCAGTCTAGCAGAAGAGAGTCTAAAGAAACTTATATTATTTGTTCTATAATTAAGACTTTATAAATTTAAATAATTGTATATAAATGTATATGGAACGAATTAAAGAAGCTTTAACCTTTGACGATGTATTATTAATTCCAAGATACTCTTCTATACTTCCCACAGATACAAATTTAACCACCCAATTAAGTGATAATTTAAAACTAAATGTCCCTTTTTTGTCTTCAGCAATGGACACAGTTACAGAATCTAATATGGCTATTGCTATTGCTTTAAAGGGAGGGATAGGAGTCATTCACCGTAATTTATCGATAAAAGATCAAACTAAAGAAATCATAAAAGTGAAAAGAAAAAAACTAAAAGTGGGTGCTGCAGTCGGCACCACTAAAGAGGATATAATAAGAGCAAAAACAGCTCTAGATGCAGGCGTAGACTTAATAGTTATAGATACTGCGCACGGACACAGCGAAAAAGTTTTGAAAACACTATTTCAAATTAAAAAAATAAGTATGAATATACCCATATGTGTTGGAAATATAGCATCGGGTGAAGCAGCAAAAAAATTATCTAACGAAGGTGCAGATATTTTAAAAGTAGGTATCGGCCCAGGCTCTATATGCACTACAAGAATGATCGCGGGGATTGGAGTACCACAAATTACTGCAATCAGAGAAGTCAAGAAGAGCATCAAAAATAAAAAAATTAAAATAATATCTGATGGGGGAATTAAGTTTTCGGGAGATATAGCTAAAGCTCTTGGGGCAGGAGCCGACGCTATAATGATGGGCTCTATTTTTGCTGGCACAGATGAGAGTCCTGGAAAAAAATACAAACATAAAAACAAATTTTATAAGTCATACAGAGGAATGGGGTCAATAGGAGCAATGTCAGCAGGTTCCTCAAATAGATATTCTCAAATAAATTACAAAGATAAATCAAAATTTGTTCCAGAGGGAGTGGAAGCAAGAGTTGAATATAAAGGCTCAATAGATAAAATAATCTATCAATTGCAGGGTGGTCTTAGATCATCTATGGGGTATATAGGAGCAAAAAATATTTTTGAAATTCATAAAAAAGCAAAATTTGTAAAAATAACTAAGGCCGGATTTTATGAAAGTATGGTCCATAGTGTTGAAATGTTAGATAATGGTGTAAATTATAAACTATGATAAAAAAAATAAAATTTTTATTTGCTTTGTTAATAATTATTAATTTAACCGACAGCTTGAATGCGGAAAATAATTATTTTGAACAAGGAAAAAAATTGTATGAAAACAATAATTTAAAAAAGGCAAAGATAAAATTTGAAAAGGAAATTGTTTTTAATCCTAAGAGTGAAGTTTCCTATTTATATCTTGCAAAAATTTTTAAAAAAGAAAAAAAAGAAAATCTCGAAAAAAATAATTTAGAAACAGTTTTAGTTCTCAATCCAAAAAATGAAGAAGCTATTTATCAATTAGCGTTGTTTAATATAAATAAATCTAACTTTTCAAGAGCAAGGGAATTGATTGAAGATATTAAATTAGTTTGTATAAATATGTGTGCAAAAGAGCAAGATTTAAAGGAAAAACTAGAGAATTCTTTAAAATAACAAATGCAAATCAACAATAATCGAGAAAAAATTCTAATTATAGATTTTGGCTCTCAAGTAACAAAACTAATTGCGAGAAGAATAAGAGAATTAGGGGTTTATTCTGAGATATTAACTTTAGCTGAGGTAGAAAAACTTAAAAAGTTTAATTCAATTAAAGGAATTATATTATCTGGCGGACCATCAACTGTAACCCAAAAAACATTTCCAAATATTCCTAAATATATATTTAATGCAAACATACCAATTCTTGGTATTTGTTATGGTTTGCAATTAATAACAATGAATTTTGGTGGAGTGGTCAGGGGCGGTAATAAAAAAAGAGAATTTGGTAGAGCTATATTAAAAAAAGAAAAAAAATCATTATTATTTAATAATCTTTTTAAAAAAAAACAATGTATAGTTTGGATGAGCCATCAAGATACAGTCCATAAAATACCCAGGGGCTTTAAAAAAATTGGCTCTACAAAAAATTCTATCTTTACTGCAATTGAAAATCAGAAGAAAAAAATTTACGGATTACAATTTCACCCTGAGGTAACACACACACCAGACGGCAAAATTATTATTAAAAATTTTGTTTTAAATATATGTAATGCTAAAAAACAATGGAGAATTAAAAATGAACAAAAAAATATTATAAGAAAAATTAAAAAAGAAGTTCAAAATAAAAAAGTTATCTGTGCTTTATCTGGTGGAGTAGATAGTAGCGTAGTTGCATTATTGATTAATAAAGCAATTAAAAAAAACCTAAAGTGTATAATGGTTGATACAGGCCTGATGAGAAAAAATGAATTTAAAGACTCATATTTTACTTTTAAAAAAAAATATAATTTAAACGTTCGTCTCATAAATGCCTCTAAGATTTATTTAAAAAAATTGAAAAATGTTTATGATCCTGAAAAAAAAAGAAAGATTATTGGAAAATTATTCATTAAAATATTTGAAAAAGAAGCTAGAAAGTATAAAAATGTTGAGTATTTAGCACAAGGAACATTGTACCCAGATATAATTGAAAGTAGATCTTCTACAGGAAGTAAAACATCAAAAATTAAATCTCATCACAATGTTGGCGGACTACCTAAAAAAATGAAACTTAAACTAATCGAACCTCTAAAAGAAATGTTTAAAGATGAAGTTAGAATTTTAGGAAATGCAGTAGGGCTCACGAAGGAAATTTCAAATAAACATCCTTTTCCTGGTCCAGGTTTAGCGATTAGAATTGTTGGAAAAATTACCTCTGAGAAAATAAGAATTTTACAAGATGTAGATCACATATTTATTAATGAACTAAAACAAAAAAATTTTTATAATAAGATTTGGCAAGCTTATGCAGCCTTGCTTCCAATGAAAACTGTTGGCGTTATGGGCGATACAAGGACGTATGAATATACGTGTTTACTCAGAGCTGTTACTTCTGAGGATGGAATGACCGCAGATTATTTTAGTTTTCCAAAACAATTTTTAGATGAAATTTCTAACAAAATTATCAATAGAGTTTCAGGTATTAATAGAGTTGTTTATGATATAACCTCAAAACCACCTAGTACTATTGAACTAGAGTAGTTATGAAAAAAGTAATTAAAAATATTATAAAAAAAAAAAATAAAAGAAAACTTGTATGCTTAACTGCTTACTCAAAACCTATAGCAAAAATTTTAGATAAACACTGTGATATAGTTTTAGTCGGTGACTCAATTGCCACTACAGTTTATGGAATGAAAAATACTCACGCTGTAACTCTAGAAATGATTATACATCATGCAAAAAGTGTAAGTTCAAATTTGGAAAAAGCACTGTGTGTTGTAGATATGCCAATTAACACTTATAAAAATATAAAAGATGCAAAAAAAAATGCAAAGTTGATTATAAAAAAAACTAATTGTGACGCCGTCAAAATTGAAAGTAACAATAAAAACTTTAATATTATAAAGTCTTTAATAAAAATAGGAATTCCTGTTATGGGTCATATTGGATATACACCACAAAATTTTAAATCATTTAAGGTGCAGGGAATAGATGAAGCAGAAGAAAAAAAATTAATTCTTGAAGCACAAAAAATAGAGGCAGCAGGAGCGTTCTCGATTGTGTTAGAATGTATTAGAGAAAAAACTTCGAAAAAAATAACCCAAAAAGTTAAAATTCCAACAATAGGAATTGGAGCCTCTATTAACTGTGATGGTCAGATTTTAGTTACAGATGACATGATTGGGCTAAGTGGCTTTTACCCTAGATTTGTAAAAAAATATTTTAAAATTGATAAAGTTATTGAAAATAGTGTTCAAAAATATAAAAACGACGTTATTAAAAAAAAATTTCCAAGTAAAAAAAACAATTTTTAAATAATGGACGAGCAAACAATAAATCAAAACTGGCAAGATAAAATAACAAATTTTGCCAAAAAAAATATCAAAATATTAATTGCTATTATGACTATTTTTTTAATTGGTGTAATTAGTTTTTCTATATTTGAATATTTTCAAAATGAAAAAGAAAAACTCATTTCAGAAAAATTTATAAATGCATCAATTTTTATAGAAAAAAATAAAATGGTTGAAGGGAAAAAAATCTTAGAAGAAGTTGTTTCTATAAAACATAAGTTCTATTCACCTCTAGCTTTAAATATTATTATCAATAAAAAATTAGAAAAAGATAATGAAATAATTTTAGAAGCTTACGATAGCATTTTAAGCATAAGATCAATAGACAAAGAAAATAAAAATTTATTTAAAATTAAAAAAGCATTGCTTCTATTTTCGATGCAAGATGAAGAAAAAATAATAAAAACATTAAATCCTATTATTAATTCAAAATCTATTTGGAGGTCTGAAGCAATAAAACTTATCGGTGATTATTATACTTCTGTGGGTGAAAAAATCAAAGCTAAAGAATTTTATAAATTGTTAAATGATAATGAGGAAAAATAATTTTTATGTTTCATTTTTTTCTGATAAGCATATTTTTTTTTCTTATCAACTGTTCTTTTGATAATAAAACTGGAATATGGAAAGATGCATCTAAAGTAGGGACGAGCACAATTAAAGACATTGGCTCCTTAGAAAAAAATAAAAAAATATATAAAAAATCTAATACTATTACTCAGGCTGAGTATGATATTTACTGCAAAGGCACTTTCTCTAAAGTTAAAAAAAAGTGTAGGTTTAAAATTTCTAACGACAGGTTAGGTGAGGATAGACCGATATTAGAAAAAGTATTTACCAACAACCTCGTATATGAATTAGAAAAAGATATTGATTTAGGTAAAATTATAAAATTAGATAAACCCGAAGATAACCCCAACTATAGTCAACAATTTTTAGCTGACACAAATAATGTCTCAAATAATTTTTATAGTAATAATAATTTGCTAATTTCTAAAACTTCAAAAGTCGGTAAATTTAATGCAGAAAAGGTACTACCGACAGTCATTTATTATAATAACAAAATTATTTCAAGCGACAGAAAGGGAAACATTTATTCATTCTCTTTAGAAAATAATAAACAGTTATGGAAATTTAATTTTTATAAGAAAGCTTTTAAAAAATTTAAAAAAGAAATATATTTTATTATAAGAGACAATAAACTTTTCGTGGCTGATAATTTAGGATATTTGTACGCTATCAATTTTGAGGATGGATCTTTGATATGGGCAAAAAACTATGGCATTCCCTTTAGATCAAATGTTAAGTTTGCAAATAACGACATATATTTAGCTAATATTGACAATACAATTTACTCAATCAATTCAAATTCTGGTGAACAAAATTGGCAGTTTTCTACTAGTCCTACCTTTTTAAAAACTAATTTTAAAAATAATATTGCAATAGATGAACTTAATAAAAGTTTAGTTTTTTTGAATACAAGTGGAGAACTTTACTCAATTAACTATGTTAATAGGCAGATTAATTGGGTTCTTAATTTTAATAGCTATTCAACCCCTGGAGATGTGAATATCTTTTTAAGTAAACCTATAGTTATTAAAGACAAGACTGTTTTAGTTTCTACTAAAACATCTTTACTTGGCTATGATACTCTTACAGGCGCAAGAAAATGGGCAAAACCTTTAGCGCCTAAATTAAAACCTGTTATCAACAATAATAACGTATTTTTATTTTCAAAGAAAAATCTACTTATTTGCCTGGAAGTCAATACGGGAGAAATACTATGGTCGAAAAATATCTATAATCAAATTAGAGATAAAAAACTTTTAAAAAAGAAAAAAAAAAAGATTGGTAACATAAACAACATAGTTATAGCTGGAGATAAAATTAATTTATTTTCTAGTGAGGGCTATTTGTTTTCATTCAATTTTTTTAATGGAAAAATAAAGAATTATAAAAAAATAAGCCAAAAAGGAATTGTTGCTGAACCCTTATTTGTAAATAATCATATGTTTATCATTGATAAAAGTAATAAATTATTAAAATTTAACTAAAATTAATTTATAGACTTGCTACTTAGTAAGGAAAGTTGCGCAATTTTTGTTTCACCTAATTGATCAGTTGGTTTAACTGGATATTCTCCAGTGAAGTAGTGATCACTAAATTGCGGGTAAGCATCGTTTCTTTTTTCAAAACCAAGAGCCTTATACAAGCCCTTCAAACTTAAAAAACTTAGAGATTTGCATTGAATATATTTACACATCTCCTGAACTGTCTTTTTGTGAGCAAGAAGCTCATTTTTAGTCGGCATATCAACACCATAAAAATCTGGATAAATAATTTCTGGACAAGCTATACGCACATGAACTTCTTTAGCTCCTGCATCGTAAAGCATTTTAACAATTTTGCTACAGGTAGTTCCTCTGACTAATGAGTCGTCTATTAATATTAATGACTTATCTTTTATAATTGATTTGGTAGAACTTAATTTTAATTTTACACCTAAACTTCTTATATTTTGTGTCGGTTCAATAAAAGTTCTACCGACATAGTGATTTCTTATTAAACCTAGTTCAAATTTTTTTTTTGTAAATTGACTATAGCCAATAGCAGCAGGAACCCCTGAGTCCGGAACAGGAATTACTAAATCTGCATCTATGTCAGTTTCTTTAGCAAGTTCTTCACCCATACTCTTTCTGTATTCGTAGGCACATTTGCCATTTAAAATACTGTCAGGTCTTGCAAAATAAATATATTCAAAGACACAAGGCCTAGGTTTTCTTACAGGAAAAGGCTTAATGCTTATTAATTTTTGATTTTCTATCACTACAACCTCTCCATTTTCAACCTCTCTAACAAATTTAGCTCCAACAATATCTAAAGCACAAGTTTCAGAAGTTATTATATAAGAGTTTTTAAGCTTACCTATGACCAAAGGCCTTATTCCAAAAGGGTCTCTTACTCCAATTAGTTTTTTATTAGTCATTAAGACTAGAGCATAGCCACCTTGTATTTGAAAGAGAGTGTCGATTATTTTATCAATAATTTTATTCCTTTTTGACTTTGCAATAAGTTGAACAATTGTCTCTGTATCACTTGTAGTTCTGAAAATTGCCCCATCTTTTACTAAATTAGCTCTTAAGGACATAGCATTTGTCAAATTTCCATTATGAGCTATGCTTATTCCTCCACCATATAAATCAGCAAAAAAAGGCTGGATATTTCTTAATGAGGTTTCCCCAGTAGTGGAGTATCGGTTATGGCCTATAGAAAAATTTCCTGGAAGTTTTTTTATTGTATCTGGTTTAGTAAAATGATCCCCAACTAACCCTTGTCTTTTTTCTGAGTGAAAGTTTTTGCCATCAAAAGAAACTATGCCACATCCTTCTTGCCCTCTATGTTGTAAAGCATGAAGACCTAATGCAACTAGAGCAGACGCATCTTCACAATTAGATACTCCAAAAACTCCGCATTCTTCTCTCAGTTTATCTAAATCAAATTTTTTCAATTTTATCTTTAGTATCTATTATGTCTTCGTTATTAGGAAACTCTTCAATTAACACTTCACTACCTTTTTTTATAATATTAAAAGAGGCAGCATTCTCAGCTGATATACCCCAATTTTGATAAGGATAAAACCAATTTAAAATTGTAAACAAACAAATAGAAACAACATAACCTTTAAAGACACCAAAAATTAACCCAAAAGACTTATCTATTGAACCCATTCCTGTCCAAGTAACAGCTCTACTCAAAGATCTACCAACAACTATTGTGATAAATAAAGAAAAAATAAAAATAAATGCTGCTAATCCGACATTGTTGATAAAGTCTGATTCTATATATTCTGAAACCCATGGCTGAAATTTAGGCACTAAAATAATAGTTATAATAATTGAAAAGATCCATTTCATAAATGAAATAAAACTCAAAGAAAATCCTTTTAAAAAACATTGAATAATTGAATACACCATTATTAAACCAAAAGTTAAGTCAAATATGTTTAAACTATCAAGGAAATGTTGTAAGAAATTTTCAATCATCTTAAATGTTAATTCTCAAGTCCAAATGGTTTTAGAACTAATATTAGCTTCGGCAATAAAGTCAAAACAGAAATTAATGCTAATAGCATTGCAATACCTGTAAATACTCCAAAGTAAATAGTTGGAATAAAGTTAGAAAGAATCAAAATTGAAAAACCAAAAACAATAGTGATCGAGGTATTTAGTATTGCTATACCAACAGTATTGTGGCATCTATCAAGAGTTAACTTGTAGTTTTTTATTTTTTTAAATTCCTCTTTAAATCTGTATATATAATGAATACTATTATCTACAGCGATACCTATTGTTATTGCTGCGATAGTTATTGTCATCATATCAAGAGGAATTCCAAGCATTCCTATTATTCCTAAAATAAAAAATGCAGCTATAAAATTTGGCACCACACCTATTATTGATAAAATAAAATTTCTAAAAAGAATAAAAAACATTGCCGAAATTCCTAGCATAACTATTCCCAATGTAAGTATTTGAGATTTGAACAAGCTCTGTAATAAATTGTTAAAAAGAATTACAACACCAGCAAGTTTGTAGTCTTCAGAATTTAATCCAACTATAGTGTTTAATTCAGTATTTATTTTTTTTATTAAATCGTTTCTTCTTAAGTCTTTTAAAGAATCTTTTATCCTTACACTTATTCTTGCTTCATCATTTTCGACAGAAATATAGGGACTTACTATGTCTTTTTTTATTTCCTCAGGTATTTTATCGTATAATATTGCTATTTCCAGACTTTGAAGTTCTTTTTTGTTAAGATCTTCAGCGACTCTGATTATTGAACCAAATGATAAAACCTTACCAATTTCTGGTAAGGAGTCTAAATAGTCATGAACTTTTATAATTTTATCTATTTTATTTCTAGTAAACCAATAAGTAGATTTTTTTTCATTGTTTTCATCTTCTTCCCACTCAGAAAATTCATCATCATCTGACTGCTTCAGATCAGTAGGAAATTTTACAATAACATCAAGCGTAGTTGTGCCGCCTAATTCGTCATCAATTTTTTTCATGCCTTTGTAAATTTCAGTTTCTTTATCAAAATAGTTTATAAAACTATTCTCAACCTCAAGTTTTGATATACCCAAAACACTTAGAACAACCACTAGAATAGAAGCACCAAATATTAATTTTGTATTACCTTTTGCAAAAGAACTTAATGCACTAGTAATTATTGATTTTTCAGTATCTTTAACTTCTAAATCATCATTTTTTGCAAAAATACTTAGCAGAGATGGTAAAAGTGAAAAAGTTACTAGAATTGATACAGTTAGACCTAAAGTCATCATCCATCCAAAATCAATAATAGGTTTAATTCCGCTAAATATTAATGATAAAAAAGCACATATTGTAGTTAAGACTGTGTACAGAATTGGCAGAAACATTTTTTTAGAAGACTCTAGAACGGCTTCTGCATTAGTTAAATTTGGGAATTCTTTTTTCAATTGTAAAAATCTAACAGTGACATGGATATTCATCGCCATATTCAATATCAGCATTAAAGCAATAAAATTGGATGATATAACTGTAACTTTCCACCCTAATAACCCGAGAAGCCCTGTCATAATTGCTACTGATACGCTACAGCCTAATAAAGGCATAATCACCCATTTAATATTTCTAAATATTAGCCAAAGGGTAGCAATTATAAAAACAAAGACGCCTAACCCAAAGACAACAATATCATTCTTGATAAAAGTCATCATGTCGTCAGCAATCATTGGGATTCCACCCAGGTGTATCGTAGCACTTTGATTGTACTTACTTATAACATCTCTAATTTCATCAATATTTTGATGATTTCTCAAGTTATATAAATTTTTATAATCCTCGTATTCTTTTATAAATAGGTTATATTTTTTTTTTTCAATTTGATTTAAAGAGGACTTTAAAGATTTATCATAATAATCATTTTTAATTGTAATATATTCTTTAAGTCTTTTATCTTGTTTAAGATAAACAACTATACCTGAAGTTTTACCGTCCTTACTAATAACATAATCTTGATAAATAGGACTATTTAAAATTTCTTCAAAACCTCTTTTTTTATTTATTTCGGGATGAGCTAAAGTCTTATAATTTTTTAACCTTTGCATCAAAGGCTCATCCGTACTTTTTAAAAGTGGAACATCTATTACTGTTATTACACTCTCAACCCAAGATAGTTTTTGAATTTTAGATTTAAGTAATTGTAAATTTATAATTGTTTCTTCATCTTCAAAACTAGAAACTGGCGTATAAGTTAAAACAAGAAAATCTTTTGAACCATATCTTTCATTAATTTCTCTTAAATATTTTAAATCTTTGTCTCCTTCAAGAAGTAACGCATCGGATGAGGCATCTAAATTAAAATTTTTAGAAAAATAAATAGAAACAGCTAATATAGATAGAATAGCAAAAAAAGTTATTTTTGAATAATCAACAACTATTTTTTTATAAATATTGATAAACATAGGGTGTAAATAAGATATATCTTATATTTTAAATAACTAAAGAGTAATTTTTTATATTATTTAGTTCGATCTTTAAATTTTGTATATTGACCTTCGAATTCAACTTCAATATTTCCTGTAGGGCCATGCCTTTGCTTACCAATGATGATTTGAGCTAATCCATGAATGTCATTCATTTTTGATTGCCATTCAGCATATTCTATAGAGCCTTGTTTAGGTGCTTTTTTTTCTAAATAATATTGTTCTCTATAAACAAACATTACTACGTCCGCATCTTGTTCTATTGAACCCGATTCTCTTAAATCTGATAATTGCGGGATTTTATCATCTCTTTGTTCTACCGCTCTAGACAGTTGAGATAAAGCAAGAACTGGAACACCAAGTTCTTTTGCTAAAGCTTTTAATCCTTGAGTTATTTCAGATATTTCCTGAACTCTACCATCATATCTTTTTGAACTTGTTCTCATCAGCTGAATATAATCTACAACTATTAAATTTAATCCAAATAATCTTTTTATTCTTCTTGCCCTATTACTTAATGTAGAAATAGTTATTGCAGGAGTTTCGTCGATATACAAAGGTAGCTCATAAATATTTCTCGAAGTTTCAATATACCTATTTAATTCATCTTCTGATGCTTTTCCCCTACGTATATCATTTGACTGTATTCTTGCTTGTTCAGATAAAATTCTTGTTGATAGTTGTTCTGATGACATCTCTAAAGAAAAAAAAGCGACGGAACCTTTTTGTTCATTTTCATAAATTTTTTTCGCTGCATAATAAGAAATATTAGTCGCTAAAGCAGTTTTTCCCATAGAAGGTCTACCCGCAATTATAACAAGGTCTGACTTGTGAAGACCACCTAACTTTTCATCTAGATCTGTAAGTCCAGTAGGGACACCTACTATGCCTTGATCATTTTTCATTGCTAGTGTAGCCATTTCAATAGTTTGATCTAAGGCTTGATTAAATTTCATAAATGTTTGAGAAAAATTACCTCTCTCGGCTAAATCAAATAACGATTTTTCAGCTTCTTCAATTATATTTTCGCCAGTTTTTTCAGCTTCTTCATTTTGAGAGTCTTCAGATATGTTATCTGAAATATTTATTAACTCCCGTTTAACATACATCTCATGTATTATTTTTGAATAATCAATCGCTTGTTTTATTGAAGATGAAAATCTAGTTAGTTTTACTAGATATTCAACACCACCAACATCACTTAATCCATTATCATTTTCAAAAAAATTTTTTAAAGTAATTGGATTAGCAATCATTCCTTTATTGTTTAATGTTTCTATAACTTGATAAATTTTTCTATGAATCGGATCGAAAAATTTTGAAGGATTGATAATGTTTGAAACTTCATCAATAATATCATTGTTTACTAAAACTGATCCAATCAAAGATTGTTCAGCTTCAAGATTTGAAGGTAGTTTCTTTTCCTCTGATTTATTTAAGCTTAACTTTATTTTTTCCATTACAATATAATAAATAAAGAAAATTTAATAAAAACTTAAAAGTTACACACGTTTTTTTCAACCTGTGGAGAATTATTATTAGATTAAGAAGCGTCTATTTTGTCAACAATAAGAGATACACTTACTAAAACCTCTGAGTGTAAGTTAACATTAATTTTATACTTACCGATTTTATTTATTTCTTGTCTCAAATCAATTTGCGAAGGAGATATTTGAACTTTTAATTCACTAGTAAAAGCTAATGAAACCTCTTTAGGTTTTATTGAACCATATAAATCTCCATTTTCTTTAGCTTCCTTATTAAATTTAAGAATTTTATTTGATATTCTTTTTGCTATTTCTTTAAATTGATTCTTAATCTCATCATTTTTTTTATTTAATTCAGCTTTTTTTTTATTAACTAGTTCAATATTTTCTTTACTAGCTCTTAGAGCTTTACCCTTACTTAATAAAAAATTACGACCATAACCATTTTTAACTTCTACTTGGTCTCCAATTTTTCCTAATTTCATAATATTTTCTAATAAGATTACTTGCATAATTATATTAACCCAAGAATTTTTGCTTTTTTAATTTCAGAATTTAATTTTCTCTGTTTATTTTGTGAAACAGAAGTGATTCTTGAAGGCATAATTTTATCAGTGTCAGAAATATATCTTTTTAATAGTTTGATATTTTTATAATCTACTACAGGAGCATCTTTTACTGATAATGGACATTTTTTTGAAAACCTCACATCAGATTTTTGAAACAAACTTAATTTGTTTAGTGGATTTTGTGATCGTTTTGTAAATTTTTTATTTTTTCTTTTCAATGTTTCTTTCTTTGAAATACTCTGTTTCAGTGTCTAATTTTTTGTATTTAATAGTTAAATGTCTAAGAACAGAATTATCAATTATGCTGCTTTTGTTGATTTTATCTAAAGTATTTTTATTTCCTTCAAACTTGTAATGAATAAAAAAACCTTTGTTATAAGATTTTATCTTTCTTGCTAGATTCAGTAATCCCCATTTTTCTACTTTGATTACCTTGCCTTCGGCATCATTAATAATATCATTATACTTCTTCTCAATACTCTCAACTTCACTAGTTGATAAGTCTTGTTTTGCTACTACTGTGTGCTCGTAAAAACTCATTCTGCAATCATTAACTATTTATTTATTTAAAGAACGGTTTTATACTATTATAAGTAACTCAATTCAATAGTAATAATGTTATAAAAAACAATTAATACAAATGAAAGCAATATTATTTCCAGGACAAGGTTCTCAAATAGTCGGTATGGGGACTGAATTTTATAACAATTTTGATATAGTTAAAAAAATATTTGCCGAGGCAGATGAAAAACTTAATTTTAAACTATCTAAAATAATATTAGACGGCCCAGACAGTGAATTAAAACTAACTCAAAATACTCAACCAGCAATTTTAACAATAAGTTTTTCCATTTTCTCAGTTTTAAAAAAAGAATTTGGAATTAACTTTGAGAAAGCCGGTTTTTTTGCTGGGCATTCATTAGGTGAATACAGCGCATTAGTTTGTGCGGAGTCTTTATTGTTCGACGATGCTGTGCACTTAGTTTTTGAACGGGGAAGAGCCATGCAAGAAGCAGTCCCGGTTGGAGAAGGATCGATGTTAGCAGTTTTAAATTTGGACATAAAAGAAGTAAATGACTTTATTTCTAAACTAAAAACTAGTGGAGTGTGTGAAGTTGCAAACGATAATGCTACAGGACAAATAATTATAAGCGGCAGTGCCAATAAAATTGATGAATTACAAAAAATTTTAAAAGAAAATAAAAAAAAATCTATTATGCTGCCAGTTAGTGCTCCATTCCATTGCTCACTTATGAAAAAAGCAGCGGACCAAATGCAAAAAAAAATAAGTTTAGTTAATTTTAATATTCCAAAAAATAAGATTATAAACAATGTTTTAGCTACACCTGAAAATAATCCAGAAGAAATTAAAAAATTATTATATCAACAAATTTACTCAAAAGTAAGATGGAGGGAGAGTATTTTATTCATGAAAAATAACGGAGTAAGTGAATTTATAGAAATTGGACCAGGTAAAGTTTTATCGGGCTTAGTAAAAAGAGTAATAAAAGATAGTAATTCCTTTAGTATTAATTCAATTAATGATATTAAAAATTTAAATAATGAATTTTAAAAGCAAAAAAATAATAATAACAGGTGCTACAGGAGGTATAGGTTATAGCTTGGTCGAAAAATTTGTTAATGAAGGAGCTACAGTTTTAGCCACAGGAACAAATCTTGATAAATTAAAAAATTTAAAAGAAAAATTTAATAGTGTCACAACCAAACAATTCAAACTAGATTTACATTCGAAAATAGAGGATTTTATTAACGAGTGTTATACTGAATTAAATGGTTTAGATGTATTAATAAACAATGCTGGAATTGCTTCAGATAACATTTCAATTAGATTAACAGAGGAAAATTGGAAAAAGGTTATTGATATAAATTTAACTTCAACTTTTTTAATGTGTAAGCATGCAATTAAAAAGATGTTAAAAAATAAAACTGGTAAGATTATAAATATAACTTCTATAGTCGGTCATACAGGTAATCTAGGACAAGCAAACTATGCGGCCTCAAAAGCTGGTATAATTGGTTTTTCTAAAAGTCTAGCTATTGAGTACGCAAAGAAAAATATAAATATAAACTGTGTATCCCCAGGATTTATAAAAACAGATATGACTGACCAAATTGACGAAGAATTTAAAAAGATACTTATCTCAAAAATTCCCTCTGGAACACTTGGATCAGGTGAAGATGTTTCAAATTGTGTAGCTTTTTTGGCTTCTGATATGTCCAATTATATAACAGGTGAAACCATACATGTTAATGGTGGGATGTATATGTCTTGACAATCATTAGGAATAATTTAATAAGAAAAAATATAAAATTCAAAATATAGGGAACAAATGTCAAAAGATATAAATGGAAAAGTTAAAAAAATAGTAGCAGATCACTTAGGAGTGGAAGAAGAAAAAGTAACTGACGAAGCTAGCTTTATAGATGATTTAGGTGCTGATAGTTTAGATACAGTTGAATTAGTAATGGCCTTTGAAGAAGAGTTTGGTTCAGAGATCTCAGATAGTGAAGCAGAAAAGATTTTAACTGTTGGTGATGCTATAAAATTTATTGAAAGCAAAGCTACTAATTAGACTTTACTTAAAGTATAAATAACTATGGAATCCAAAGGGGATAGTATCATGCTTATACTTTCATCTCCCTCAGGTGCGGGCAAAACAACAATCACAAAAAAAATTCAGCAAAAATATCAAGACTTCAAAATTTCAGTTTCACATACGACGAGAAAACCGAGACCAAATGAAATAGAGGGTATTGATTATTATTTTATTAGCCAGGAAGAATTTGAGAAAAAAATTAAAAATAATGAGTTTTACGAATATGCTAAAATTTTTGAAAATTATTATGGCACATCTAAAACTTCAATAAACGATTTAATTGAAAAGAAAAATAATATTTTGTTTGATATTGATTGGCAAGGCACACAACAACTATCTAAATTTAAAGAGCTTAAATTTATTAAAGTATTTATTTTACCACCTAATAAAAAAGAATTAGAAAACAGGTTAATTCAAAGAAATCAAGATCAAAAAAAAACAGTAGCGAAAAGACTTAAATCTTATGAAGACGACATCATCCATTGGAGTGATTATGACCATATTATCATTAACGATAATTTAGAACATTGTTTCAGTCAAATTGAGAAAATAATAGAATTAAATAAAAAACAATATCTAAAGTAACTTACAGGCTCTTTTCATAGAGCTCTGCAATTCTATAATATGTATCTTCACATAAATCATTAGGCCTTGAAGTAATATCGATATTAAGCTTGCTTGCAATATCATTTGAATTTTTAAATATATTTGAAAGGGCTTTATTAATCATTTTTCTTTTATTTGAAAATAATATTCGAGTTGTTTTTTCTAAATTATTTATATCGTTGATAAAAATTTTTTTATTTACCACAGGATCAAATACTAAGACAGTTGATTGAACTTTTGGTTTAGGATAAAAACAATTATTTGATACGTGAAAGTAATTTTTTATTTTTAATCTCCAATTACTCATTACTGTAATTCTACCGAAATTTTTAGATTTAGTCTTAGCTCTTATTTTTTCAGCTACCTCTTTTTGAAACATTAAAATAAGTCTATTATACTTTGGAGGCCATTTTTTAAACTTAATAAGATTTATTAATATTTGAGAAGAAATATTGTAAGGTAAATTTCCAATGATAATTGTATCATTTTTAATATGATCTTCTAGATTAATCTTAAGAATATCTTCATTAACAATATTAACATTATGTAATTTAAGATCTTGTAATTTTTCTGCTAGTTTTTTATCTTTTTCTATAATTAATAAACTTTTTGGTTTTTCTTTAATTATTGCTTTAGTTAAATTTCCAGTTCCAGGACCTATTTCTATAACATTTTTATTTTTTAGACTGGAAATCTTAATTATTTTTTGGATAATGTTAGAGTCTATTAAAAAATTTTGGCCTAAAGATTTTTTAGGCTTAATCATTTTTGAATTCTTTAAGAAATTTAATAGAATTTATTAGGCTTAATGGATTTGACTTATTTAATTTTATTAAGTTTTCAGCAGTACCATGATCTGGTGAAATTCTTAGGTATTTAAGACCTAAAGTAATATTAATAGCATCAAATCCGAACAAAGCTTTAAATGGGCCCAGCACTTGATCATGATACATTCCTATAATTACATCGAACCTATAGTTTTTATTTATTGTAAAAATAGTATCTGCTGCGTAAGGACCAGATATATCTATTTTCTTCTTCATTAATTTTTTAATAGCAGGTTTAATTATTAAACTTTCTATTGAATTAGATTTGTTTTCACTATTATGAGGATTTAATCCCAAAATAGCTATTTTTGGTTTTCGTTTTAATTTTCTTAAAAAGAAACTGTTTATTACGATAACTTTTCGTTCAATAAGAGATGATTTAATTTTTGTGGCTACTTTGTTTATATCTATATGAGTTGTTATCGGAACAACTGAAAATTTTTTATTATATATGCACATAACCTCACTATACTTATTTCTTAATTTATTTTTGTAAGCCAGATATTCCGTAACTCCCAAAAATTTATTTTTAAAGATCCTTTTGTTAACTGGAGCGTTGATAAAACCAGAAATTTTTTTTGTTAAAGCTAAATTGTGAGCTATATCAAAGCATTTAAAAATATAATTACTTTTTACGGTATTATTTATTTTAAAGGGGTGATTAAATTTTAAAGGTATATCTAAAATTTTTAGTTGATTATTTGATTTTAAATCATCTAAAGATTTAATCCTTTCTAGAGGAATCTTAATTCCAATCTTATTAAGTTGTTTTTTAAAAAGATTATGACTACCTATGATAAAAAATTTATTTTTAAAAACTTTTTTATCTTTTTTCCATGATTTAGCAATAATTTCCGAATTAATACTATTTGGTTCTCCAGCAATTATAGCAAATATTTTTTTCATAAAAAATCAATTAATGTTGTGTTTTCTAAATTAGAAAAATGTGATCTTGAAAATAGCTTCAATTTATTGTTTTTAATTCTTACTATTATTTGTTTTTTTAATTTTTCTAAATCTATATTTTCATTTTTAACAATTTTAATATCGTTGATTTTGAGTATTATAATTGAGTTTTGTGTTCTAATAGGATTAGTAATATCTCCTTTATTTAATTTTTCTAATTCTTCTAGATATTTTTTAGATAAAGATTGTTCAGGAAACCAACCAATTAACCCACCATCGCTAGACGAATTAGAAATACTTATTTTTCTTGCTGATTGTTCAAAGCCATCTTTTCTTATCATTTCAAGAGCTACACCCAACATTTCATTGTTTCCAACTTCTATTTCAGAAATTTTATATTCTTTAAAATTCTTCTGTAACAGTAATTTTTTTTTGAATTCATTTTCAACTTCGACACTGTTAACTGTTAATTGATTCTTATATAAATCAAAAATTAAAGTTTGCCACAAAAGCTCTACTCTATGAGATTCAACAAATTTATTGTAATCTATTCCTATTTCTTTAAAAGCGTTCTTTAATTCACTACGTTGTAATTGTTTGCTTTTTGAAACATCGGCTAAGTAATTTTCCAAGTCGATAACACTATAGTCTTTTACTTTGAATCTTTTTAATTCACTTTGTTTTATTGATTTTTGAATTAGTGATTTTATTGCTGCATTTTTAGTGTTGTTAATATTTTCTTGATTAAATTCAAATCCATTTAAATAAATTATAGTCCTAATTCTATTTTCTAAATCAAAAGAGGTAATTATTTCTTTTCCTACTTTTGCAATAATTTTATTTTTTATCTCAGCATTTGCAACGTTTGAATAAAAAAAAATTAAAAATATACTAATTATTTTTATATAAAGTTTATTTCTCATTTAGTTAAAGATGGACTAGAAATATCACCAAAAGGTACAATGGAGATATTAAACATTAGTGAATTCTCAGGTTCAATATCTCTATCTGTATAAAACTCTCTTCTAAAGACTATTCCTGCTTTTAAACAATCATTTAAATAACTGTAACTTAAGTTATAAAATTCTGCTGAGTTTGTTAGTAAGTTTCTTCTAGTAGAAAATCCAAGTTGGCTTGATGAACTAAGTTCTATATCTAAGTCTGTTTTAATGTACTCCTGGTCTCCAATATGATTTTTTTCTTCAAGGTAACTGATATTAAATTTAGTTTTTTCAAAGTCTAGATCTGCCCCTATTTCATTGTAGTTCAATGTTTTATAATTTTGATCAAGAGCAAAATTATAATTTAGATCTAATTTATTGTTTAATTTTAGATTAGACTCTCCTACTAAGTCTGAAAATCTTTGATCTAATGACGAACTAGATGGTATGTCCATATTTTCTTTTTCGCTTACTACTTGTCCAGCAGAAAAAGAGAACACTTCTTCACCAATTGCTTTATTGCTGTCTAGTTTATTTTTTTTATAATTAAAGCCAATGGCAGCACTTAGCCCATTTTCTATTACATCTATCTGATTCATTTTGCTTAGATTAAACAGATTAGCATATTTTAATTTTCCATCGTCAATTCTACGCATATGGCCTGGGGCGTATCTCAAAAGTATTTTTGGTGTCATAGAGTGAATATTTTGATTAGTAGGGTCATTTTTATAGAGAGGCAGTTTTGATAAAAACCCTAAAGCACCTGATAATTCTGAGTTAGTTTTCTCTGTCTTATACTCGGGTGTATTTTCAGCACTGTAATTCACTATTTTGGCTAATCCTTCGAAGCTATTTTCTAAACCAAAGCTATTCAACCATTTGTTAGATTTCCATTTAAAATCGTTTACAACAAATTCAGTTTGCTTATTTACATCATAATTTCTCACTTGTAGTTTAGAGGAAAGATCAAAAACACCATATTCCTCGCTGACAAGTAAATTTTTATCGAAAGTCAAATAGGGAAATAAATATTCGTATTTTTTTCTATCTTCTATTGTTAAGTTTTCAAACGCACTTATATTTGCCCCAAAAAATAAGTCCTCTGACTCATGTGAAAAGTCTAATGTGTTTTCTAAAATATTAATATCATTATATGCTAAAGTCGTCTCAACATCATAAATCTTAAAATATGTATCGTTTGATGCGTGTTGTAAATTTAACTCAAAGTTAGTGCTTTCATTTTCTGTTTCTGAAAGATCCATATTAAATTTTGCAAATAAATGAGCTCTTCCACCAGATGATTTTTTCGTAGTTTGTTTTTTAAAACCCTGAGTATATCCAGAGTCAACTATTAAAAAAGAGTTATTAAAATCTTGTCTATATTCTGCAAGCAACAATGGATTTTCACTAAAATATAATTTTGGACTCAATGTTAAGTCTTTATCATTAGATATGTTCCAAAAATAAGGTATTCCAATCCCAGAGCCAAGAGTAGAGTTATTACTAAAATTAGGTACTAAAAATCCTGACCTTCTTTTAACGGTTGGGTCTGGATGCGAAAATTTTGGAAAATAAAAAATAGGAAAATCATAAATTTTTAAAACAGCATCATTATAATAAATTGTTTTATTTGAAGCGTTATGTTCTATCTTTTTTGATTGCAATACCCAAGGAGGGCATTTTTGGTTTTCCTTATTCTTACAATATGTAAAAATTCCTTTTTCAAAAACTTTGTTTTGATCAGATATAGTTAGTGTATTAGCAAAAAAACGTGGCTCATTATTTTTATTTATTTTCATACTTTCTTGATTTAAGTATGCTTTTACGTCTGATCCAACCATTTTTTTTTTAGACTCATCAATATAAATTTCAGAAAAGTTATAGTTGTTGTTATTAGTATCTTCTAATTTAATTGCACCTTTAGAAAAAAAAATATTCGTATCAACGTAATAATTAAACATTTCTAAAAATATATGATTTCCGTCTTTATCTATAATTTTTGTTTTGAAATCTGAAAAAACAATTCTATTCTTAGAATCATAAGTAATATCATTTCCTAAAACTTGATATCCCTCTGATGTAATAAATTTAGTCTTTCCTACAGATTCAAATAATCCTTTTTTTTTATCATATTTAGCATAATCAGAATAAAATTTATTATTTTTAATATCTGTTGCATTTACATTTCCTTCAGCAATGATAGTTTTTTTTAAGTCATTATAATTTATTACTGAGGCATTAATCTTCAATTCCTCAGCTAAAGAAGAGCCAAAGAATAATACAAGAAAAATAACTAGGTTGTTTAAAAATTTATTTTTCATTTATTTGAATTATTCCTATTGAACTAAACAAAGTTACTGCAATTATAGGCATCCAAACAGATAAAGTTAAGCTAACTTTTTCAGTTTGTCCTAGAGCTATAGAAAGATCTTTGAAATAAAAAACTATTACACAAGTTAAAATTGAGACAATAATTAAATAAAAATTTTGTTTTTTCTTTAGTGTGCCAATAGTGAAAATTGAAGCTAATAAAACCATTACAAATAAAAATATTGGCAAAGAGATAAACCGATTTATTTTTTCATTTAAAATCTGCTTTGAGTAACCTTTTTTGTTGAGTGTATTGTATTCTGTAATCAGACTTATAAAAGATATAGTATCTAAATTTCTATAAAGAGACTTTATTTTATCAAGTGTGTTAGTGCTCTCAAAGGTATAAAAATCCCTAAGAATGGCCTTATCTTCATTATTAAAAGAATAAATTTTGACATCTTCAAGTATCCAAGGGTTTTCAATTATTTTAGCTTTTTTAGATTCTATACGACTTTTAAATTTATTATTTGCATCGACGATGTATATGCTTACATCGTTTAAATATTCATTTTCCAAAGATTTTGCTGTAATTATTTTCAATTCATTTTTTGAATTTTCTTTTATCCAAACTCCATTTTTATTAATAGAAATTAAATGATCTACATCTTTTGAATATCGAGCTTTAACTTCTTCGTAATATTTTACCAAACTAGAAGTAAGGGGATTTACAGCAAACAAAATAAAATTACCAACCATAAATGCTGTAAACGATAAAATTACAATAATTTTCAAATTTGAATATCCGAAAACTTTAATTGAAACAAAATCTGTGTTTGATTTTAAAGATACAAAATACCACATCGCTGCAATAAAAATTATAAAAGGAAGTAATTCAATAATTAAAGAAGGAACAAATGACAAAGAAAGAACCACTGGTAGAGCTAAAGACTCATTAAGGTTTTTAAAAAATTCAATTTCTTCAAATAAATTTAATATAATTCCTAGTGCAACAAAAACTAGAGTAACATTTGCAATTATCTTCAAAAATCCGAATACTAAATATTTATTGAGTAATTTATTCATTTATTCTTTTCAGTTATAAAATTTCTATATAAAATCAAATAAACAATTGGCATCAATAAAAATGGAAACAAAAAATATATTGATGCATTTAGGTCAGAGAAACCTGTAAATCTAACCATAACTTCCGCAAAAAGTAATATTAGAAAACCAATCATAAAATAAATATATTTTTGAAGAAAATTAAATTTTTTTTCTTTTTTATAAATTAAGATAAATGAAGCCAAAAGGGAAATTAAAGGAATATAAAGTGGCATTCCAATTCTTCTTGAAATTGTTTCCATTACTTCTTGCGCATTCTCTTTATAAGGGCACACTTGAAGGAATTTTTCAAAGTTATGTTTATGTACTATACATTGTAATAAAAGAAATGATGATGTTTCTTGTATTTTAGGATCAACTATAGTTCGTGTATACATTTGATTTAAGCTAAGCTCAGTTTTAGAAAAATTCATATTTTCAATTTCATCTGATTGATTTTGAGATTGAATTAATCCATTATATAAAACTAATTTTTGTTTTTCTATTTTTCCTCTATCAGCAATAATAGTAGTATTTTTTTTATTCTCAGACTCAGAAATTATAGTACCGAATGCATTACCGTCATCCCTAATAAATATTTTATTCAATTCTCCATTTTCTTCTTTACTCTCTACATAAATTGTTACACCACTAAAAGAGTCACTAAAATCATTAGATTTAATAAGTGAAGATATTAATTGAACTTCTGTACTTTTTAATAAAGCTCTTGATTTATTTAATGCTGTTGGAGTAATAATAACCGCTAAAATAATTTGCATAAAAGTAATAAAAACGGATATTAAAAAAAATAAATGAACAATTTTTGTTTTATTTAATCCCGATGTCCATAAGATTATAAGCTCACTTTGTCTTTCGAATTTTACTATCGATAAAATTAAAGCTAGAAGAAAAGAGAGAGGAATAAATCTTGTCATTATTGAAGAGATATTAAATAAAGTATATTGAAAATACGTCAAAACTGAATAACCATCCTCAACCATTAAATCCATAAAATTTACAGCTTTTACGGTCCAAGCTATTGCTGTAAAGGCAAATAAAATAGTTATAAATGATTTTAAAATTTCTATTGTTAAGTACTTATAAATTTTGTTTTTTAGCATGGAAAATTGATGTATATAAATAATGCAACTTTTAACAAAACTCAACCTAAGATAGTACACTATGATAAATTTTCCATTGAAATCTGATATATTTGGTCATATATACCATTCAACTCCAATTTGAGCGAATTTAAAAATTTATGTCTATTAAAATTAACTATTTAAACAAATCCAACAGCAAATCTTCAGCAAATCTTGTCTTGTTTACTAATGAAAAATTTGACATCAATGGGCTTAAAAAATATCTCACTAACTCTGAATTTTCATACATAAATGATTTATTGAAAACTAATGATTTAAAAAAAAATTTATTTGTTTTTGAATTAACTTCTAAAAAAAAAGTAGTTTTAATTTCGATTAAAAAAGATTTGAAAAGTTTTGACATAGAAAATTTAGGTGCTGAGTTATTTGGACGTATAAATTATGGAAAGAACAGTGATTACTTTATAAATTCTGACAGCATAACAAGCAAACATGAAAATTTAATAGGCCATTTTCTTCATGGATTAAAGTTAAAATCTTACGAATTTAATAAATACAAAACAAAAAAAGAAACAAGACTTATTTCTATAAATATTTTAGGAAATAAGAATAAACCATCGGCTCAAAATCAATTAAAATTTAAAGCTTTAGAAGAAGGTACTTTTTATGCTAGAGACTTAGTTTCTGAGCCAGGAAATATTCTTCATCCAGATGAATATGCAAAAAGATTAAATTCTTTAAGGAAAGATGGTTTAAAAGTAAATATATATGATGAAAAAAAATTAAAAAAATTAGGTATGAATGCTTTACTAGGAGTGGGTATGGGAAGTATACGAGGTTCATATCTTGTGACGATTGAATGGAATGGTGTAAAAAATAATTCTAAGCCTTTAGCATTTGTAGGAAAGGGAGTTACTTTTGATACTGGCGGTTATTCATTAAAACCTGCAAGATTTATGGAAGACATGACCTACGATATGGCAGGCTCTGCTGCTGTAGTTGGTCTAATGAAAACTTTAGCATTAAGAAAAGCAAAAATTAATGCTGTCGGTGTTGTAGGACTTGTGGAAAATATGGTAAGCGGAGATGCTCAGAGACCTGGAGATATTGTTAAATCTTATAGTGGCAAAACTATAGAAGTATTAAATACAGATGCAGAAGGCAGATTAGTTTTAGCTGATGCATTAACTTTTACAGAAAAAAAATTTAGACCAAAATTTATGATAGATTTAGCAACTTTAACTGGGGCAATCATTGTTTCTTTAGGATCAGAATATGCTGGTCTTTTTTCTAATGATGATAAGCTATCAAAACAAATTTTAAATGCTGGTGAAAAAGTTGAAGAAAAATTATGGAGAATGCCTCTTCATAAAAATTACGATAAACTTATGAATTCTAAAAATGCTGATATGCAGAATATAAATTATGTAGGAGGCGCAGGGTCAACAACAGCAGCTCAATTTTTACAAAGATTCATTTTAAACAAAACTCCATGGGCTCATTTAGATATTGCTGGTATGGCTTTTTCAAAATACGGTGGAGCTCTAAATTCAGGAGGAGCTACTGGATTTGGTGTAAGGTTGTTGAATAAATTAATAGAAGAAAATTATGAGTAATAACATAGAGCAAACACTCTCAATAATTAAACCCGATGCTGTTGAAAGAAACTTAATAGAAAATATTAAATCAATATTTATTGAAAAAAAAATTAAAAATTAAAGAGGATAAAAAAATTCATATAACAAAAGAGGAAGCAGCAGAATTTTATAAAGTACATCAATCTAAGCCATTTTATGACGATTTATGTAGTTATCTCTCTTCTGGCCCAATATATGTCATGATTTTAGAGGGAGAAGGAGCTGTGGGGCTAAATAGAAAGCTTATGGGCGCTACTAACCCTAAAGACGCAGAGCCTAATACCATTAGAAAGCTTTATGGGATTTCTATTGACAAAAATTCTGTACATGGATCTGACTCAATTGAAAATGCAAAAAAAGAAATTAATTTTTTTTTTAAAAAATAACTTTATTGTGAATTTTAAATAAAGCTTCAGAATAAGCTTTATATTCTTTATTTTGAATTTTATTTTTTAAGGTTTTTTCATTTTCATTTTTAGACAAGAATATTTTTTTTGTTAATATTATTTTACCTGAGTCCAATTTTTCATTTACATAATGAACAGTACAACCAGAAAATTTTTCTTTAGCTTTTAGAACTTTTGAAAATGTATTTAAACCTTTGTGTTTTGGAAGGAGCGAAGGATGGATATTAATAATTTTACCAGAAAACTTTTTAATGAAATTTTTTGATAGAATTTTCATATAACCAGCAAGACAAATCAATGAAATATTTCTTTTTTTTAATTCATTTAAGATAATTTCTTCATTTAATTTTTTTTTTAGATTTAAAACTTTATGAGGGATATTAAATTTTTTAGCCAGGTTCAGGCCTTTAGCATTTTTGTTATTACTAAAAATAAAATTAATATTTATTGGAAAGTTATAATTTCTTGAATTTAAAATCAGTGTCTTAAGATTTGTACCAGTACCAGAAATGAAAACACATGTTTTTTCTTTTACCATTTAATCTTATTATCTAAGTTTATTCTTTTTAAACCCTTAGTCACAAAACCGATTTCATACGGTTGAAATGATTTTGTAAAATATTTTTTAATTTTATTAACATTTCGTTTTTCAACAATTAAACAAAATCCAACACCACAATTGAATGTTTTTAGCATCTCTTTTTCTGAGAGACCCTCAGACTTAAGCCAGCTGAAGATAGGTGCAACTTTTATTTTTGACAAATCTATACTCAAACCTAGATTATTTGGAATTGAACGTAAAATATTATCAACTAAACCACTACCAGTAATATGAGCAGCACTATTAATTAAATTTTTGTTGGTTAATTTTAATATCTCTTTAACGTATATTTTTGTAGGTTTTAAAAGTTCTTTTTTAAGTTTTTTATTAATTATTTTTCTTTTAATAATGTTACGCACCAGGGAGTAGCCATTAGAATGAATACCGTTAGATGGTATTGCAAGTATTATATTATTTAATTTAACTTTTTTTTTGTTTAATAATTTTTTCTTAGAAACAATACCAACCGAAAAACCTGCTAAATCAAATTTGTTTTTTTCATAAACACCTGGCATCTCTGCAGTTTCACCCCCAATTAAGCTGCAATTTGCAATCTGGCAGCCTTTTAGAATTCCTTTTAAAATTTTCTTTATCTTGTTTAGATTTAATTTTCCTATTGCTATATAATCTAAAAAAAAAAGTGGTTTAGCTCCAAGTACGATCAAATCATTAACACACATTGCTACAAGGTCTATACCGATGGTATCAAACTTTTTAAACTGATTTGCTAATTCTAATTTGGTTCCAACGCCATCTGTGCTAGACGCTATAAGAGGATCTTTAATTTTTGTTTTACTTATGTCAAAAAGTGAGCCGAAAGAACCAATGTTCCCCTTAAATGCTGAATTATTCTTTTTTTTGACATTTTTTTCTGACATCTTTGCTATGTGCTTAACAAAAGTATCAGCGAGTTTTATGTTAACACCACTTTTTTTATAACTATTTTTTGTTTTTTCCATTAATAAAATGATAATTACTCTGTATGAATAAATTTAAAATTATACTGACTATAATAGTATTTATTTTAAAAACTGGAAATGTTTTTTCCAACAATATAATTTTTAATGTTAATAATATTGTTGTAACTGGCAAAATAAATAATGAAGAGGATAGGCTGGACCTATTAGATGAAGCATTTCAAAAAGGTTTTAAAGAGTTTATCAATAAAACTTTGCTTTCAAAGGACATTGAAAGACTTTCTAACATTCCAATAAAAAGTATTAAAGATTTAATATTTTCATATCAAATAGAGAGTGAAGAAATCTCCACCAATAATCAAAGTATTTTTAAGATCAATTTGAGGTTTGATCAAAATAAAATAAATCGATATTTGACGTCTGAAAACATCCCGTATGCCGATGTTTCAGAAATTACGATAACTTTATTACCTATCTTAATTGAAGGTGAAAATATTTATCTTTATTCAGACAATTATTTTTACACAAATTGGATCAAGGAAGAGAAAGAAAAAAAAACAGAATTAATTAATTTTAATTTAGCGTTAGAAAATATTGAACATTTAGAATATGTAAATAAGAACAAAGACAAGCTAGAGTCTATAGATGAACAAAAACTTTTTATTGATTATGGGAAAAATAATTATGCATTTATAATAATTAATTTATCTGAAAAAAATATAAAATCTTATATAAAAGTAAATATTCAAAATCAAAAAGTAAATAAAAACCTTAACTTTAAATATGATAAAAATAATAAAACTAATTCATTGAATGATGCAATTGAAGAATTAAAAAAAGAAATCAATCAGATATGGAAAAATCAAAATTTAATCGACATCAATACTCCTTCATTTATTAATTTGACATTAGAAATAAATAAAAGAAAAGATTTATTGAGATTAAAATCAATCCTAGAACAAATTGATGTAATTGAGAACTCTTCTGTATTGCTGCTAAATAAAAATTATGCAAAAATTAAGGTTAAATATTTAGGTAAGGTAAGCAAAATAAAAGCAAAATTAATTGAGCAAAACATTGATATTAAAATTGTAAATAACGAGTGGAAACTAAGCTTGCAATAAATGTCCCAATTAACTTTTAAATTTCCATTTAAAACTAGTTATTATGAGGAAGATTTTTATGTTTCATCAAATAATTTTAATGCTTATAAATTAATAGAAAGTTGGCCCAACTGGACCGATAAACATATAAACATTTTTGGTCAGAAGGGTTGTGGAAAAACTCATCTGGCTACTATTCTTGAAAAGAAAATTAATTCTCTTTTTATTCAAGCTAAAGATGTAGAAGAAAAAATGCTTCCATTTATTAAGTCTAAAAAATGTTTAATAATTGATGATTATGATAACAATATCCAGGAAAACTTATTTTACTCTGTTTTAAATCAATCCTATCAATCCAATCAGTATATTGTTGTAAATTCAATAAAACCAATAAAAAAATTAAACGTAAAATTAAAAGACCTTAAGTCAAGATTAGACAGTTTTATTGACATAGGAATTGACTTACCAACTGACGATTTGATAAGAGTAATTTTGACTAAATCTTTTTCAGATAAACAAATAAAACTGGAAGTTAAATTATTAGAATACATTTTAAAAAATATTAACAGATCATATGAAGAAATATATAATTTTATCCATCAATTAGATGCGTATTCTCTATCCTCAGGAAAATCTATTAATATTAATTTAATAAAAAAAGTATTAAATAAATGAGTAATTATAGAACACATAACTGTTCGGAACTAAATGAAAAAAATGCAGATAAAAAAGTTATTTTATCTGGCTGGCTTCATAGAAAACGAGATCACGGAAATCTTCTATTTATTGATTTAAGAGATCATTTTGGACTTACACAGTGTGTAATTGAAAATAAAAATAAATATTTTTCAATATTAGAGAAACTAAAACCTGAGTCAGTTATCACAGTATCTGGTACAGTTATTAAAAGAGAAAAAGGCACTGAAAATTTAGATTTACCGACTGGAAAAATAGAGGTTAATATTCAGTCTATAAATATTTTGTCAGAGTCCAATGAGTTACCTATGCCAGTTTTTGGAGAACAAGAATATCCAGAAGATATAAGATTAAAATATAGATTTTTAGATCTTAGAAGAAATGAAATGCACGAAAATATAATTCTTAGATCAAAAGTTATTTCTTTTATCAGAGAAGAAATGTTAAAATTAAATTTTTTGGAATTTCAAACCCCAATATTGACATCATCCAGTCCGGAAGGAGCCAGAGATTTTCTAGTGCCTAGCAGATTAAATCCAGGAAAATTTTATGCACTACCACAAGCACCACAACAATTCAAACAACTGATTATGGTTTCTGGATTTGATAAATATTTCCAAATCGCTCCTTGTTTCAGAGATGAGGATGCTCGAGCAGATCGAAGTCCAGGTGAATTTTATCAATTAGATATTGAAATGTCATTTGTTGATCAAGAAGATATTTTTGAAGTTGTAGAAAAAATGATGGTTAATTTATTTAAAAAGTTTTCATCAAAAAAAATGATTTATGAAAAGTTTCCAAAAATTCCTTACAAAGAAGCAATGATAAAATATGGCACTGACAAGCCAGATCTAAGAAACCCATTGGTGATATGTGATCTAACCAATATTTTTACTAGAGAGGATATAAAATTTGATATTTTTAAAAAACTTGTGAAATCTGGATCGAGAGTTAGATGTATAGTAACTAAAAATACAAAAAATAAACCCAGAAGTTTTTTTGATAATATTGATAAATGGGCCAAGGAGCAGGGTGCATCTGGTTTAGCTTACTTTACATTTGAAAAAAACGACAAAATATCGGCGAAGGGTCCTGTAGGTAAATTCTTTTCAGAAGACTCATTAAAAGAAATAATGAAAATAACATCTGCAGAAATTGGAGATAGTATATTTTTTGCTTGTGGAAAAACTAATGAGATAGAAAAAATATCTTCATTAGCAAGAGATAAAATTGGTGCAGATTTAAGTTTAATAGATCAAAATATTTTCGCTTTCTGTTGGATAGTTGACTATCCTATGTTTGAACTTGATGAATTAACAAAAAAAATTAAGTTTAGTCACAATCCTTTTTCAATGCCTCAAGGTAATATTGAAGACTTAGATTATGACAATCCTTTAAAAATAAATGCATTTCAATATGATATTGTCTGCAATGGGATAGAATTATCTTCAGGCGCAATCAGGAACCATATTCCTGAATTAATGTATAAATTATTTTCAATCGCTGGATATAATAAAAGCGAGGTTGAAAAGAAATTTAGCGGAATGATCAATGCATTATCTTATGGCGCTCCTCCACATGGAGGCATAGCACCAGGAATAGATAGAATTGTTATGTTGTTAGCTAATGAAAAAAATATTAGAGAGGTTACTCTTTTTCCATTAAACCAAAATGCGCAAGACCTTATGATGAATGCTCCATCAGAAGTCGATGAAAAACAATTAAAAGAATTAAATATAAAAAAGATTGAGATTAAAAAAGATTAATTTTTAGACTTTAAATTAATTCTAATATCGCTTAGGTCCACTAATTTTTCCTCATAATTACTTCTCACAAAACCTTTAGAAGTAATATTTTTTACTATCTTTAAAAATTTGTCATCTGTAGCATCATTTGAAATATCTGCTGTACTAGCAATTGATGGAGTATGAGCTAATTCTTCTCTTCCTAAATAGGATATAGCAAGCTCTCTAAACACATAGTCTAGAATTGACGAAGCACTTAAAATTCTATCATTTCCATCAACCTTTCCGGATGGTTCAAATTTAGTATCAATAAAAGCGTCAACATATTCATCTAATGGAACTCCGTATTGCAAACCAAGTGATATTGCTATTGCAAAATTGTTCATCATAGCTTTTACCAACTCTCCTTCTTTATTAGTATCAATAAAAATTTCACCTATTTTTCCATCATTGTATTCTCCAGTATGAAGATAGACTTTATGATCTCCTATCTGAGCTTTTTGAATATATCCTTTTCTTCTATCGGGCATTTTAAATCTTGAATTTAGATGATTTTTAACTTTATTATTTAAATTGCTATTATCAATTTTAGCATCTTTATCAATTCCTACTAACTTTTTAGCGACAGCAGAGACTGGGCTATCTGTTTTATTATTTCCTGTTTTCTCATTTTTACTTTTTTCACCTGATTTTCTAGTTTTTCGATTATTTAGTTTAACATCAATAACCTCAACCTCCCCATCTTGTCTGCTATCTATTTTAGCAAGCTCAGAGTCATTTAATTCATCCAAAGCGTGGACTGTTTTAAAAGTGCAAGTATAATATGTTTCTACAATAAATTTTTTCATAAATTTTAGGAATCAACATCATTGAATATATATAAATAATATAGTAAGTGTCTATAATATAATTTTACACTTATAAGGTGTGTGTGTTAAATAAAAATGATAAATCCCAAACAACTTTTTATCTGGTGGCACAAACAAACTTTAAGCACTTTTCTTAAAACTATTTTTTTTGGAAAATTTGTTGGAAAGGATGAATCTGGGAATAAGTATTATAAAAATAAGAAAGATGAAAGATGGGTAATTTATAAAAATGAGATTGAAGCTTCTAAAATTACTTCTGAGTGGTATTTGTGGATGCACCATACAACAAATGAAATCCCCACTTTAGAAAATAAATTTCTGTGGCAAAAAACCATCAAGAAAATCAAACAGGCACTAAAAATTCTCATAAGCCAAATACAATTTTAGATAGTAAAGATAAATTTAAAAAATATGAAAGCTGGAAAAATTAATTTTTTTATTCTTGCATTTTTGCTAGTTTCATCGAGTATTAAAGCTGAAGATAAAATCTTATCTGCGCCAATAGTAAATTTAGAAGATCTTAAGCCCAGTTATGAAAATACAGATTTAGATAATTCAGAAAATGAACAAGTTGAGACTATTATTTTGAAAGAAAAAAATAATAACCCTTCTAAATCAAATACAGTAACCGTTAATATTATGGGTCTAGATAAAATAACAGCTAAAACATCAGAAATTAACATTATGTTAGGTGAGACAAAAAAATTTGGATTATTAGAAATTAAAGTTTTAAAATGTGGTTCTGTTAAATCTAAAACTGAGCCCGGACAAGCGGCTTATTTACAGATTAAAGACCTATCGGACAATCAAAGTGAAAAAGTTTTTGTATTTAATGGATGGACTTTTTCTTCAAGTCCTTCACTAAGATCTATTGACCATCCTGTTTATGATCTTTGGTTGATAAGCTGTGAAAATGTTTAAAAAAATTTTTCTTTTTCAAGCCAATTAGTATCAAAATCAGAGTCTATAAACTTTTTATGTCTAAGAATTTTTTTATGTAAATCTATTGTAGTAGTAATACCTTCCAAAACAAATTCATCAAGTGATCTCAAGGTTCTTTGTATAGCTTCTGTCCTATTTCTTCCTTTACATATAACTTTAGCAATTAAACTGTCATAATAAGGTGTGATTTTGCAGCCTTGGAATATTGAACCGTCGACCCTAGTTCTAAATCCAGATGGTTGATGACAAACAGTTATAGTTCCAGGACTTGGTTGAAAATTTAGTGCAGGATTTTCAGCATTTATTCTACATTCAATAGAGTGTCCTCTTGGATTGATATCAGTTTGTTGAAGAGCTGTTTCACCAGAAAAAGCTACCCAAAGTTGTTCTTTAACAATATCGATACCAGTTTGAACTTCGGTAACTGGATGTTCAACTTGCACTCTTGTGTTCATTTCTAAAAAGTAAAATTTTCCACTTTCATAAATAAACTCAACTGTACCTGCACCTTCGTATCCAATTTTTTCCACCATTTTAACCGTTCTTTCCAACAAGTCTTTTCTTTGTTTTTCAGTCAAAACTGGACTAGGTGTCTCCTCTATTAATTTTTGATGACGTCTTTGAACCGAACAATCTCTCTCTCCGATATGAACGGTTCTATTTTTTCCAGAAATTATTTGAACCTCAATATGTCTCGGATTTTTAAAGTATTTTTCAATGTAAATTTCGTCATTACCAAAATATTTTTTTGCTTCGCTTTTCGCAGTCAAGAATAATTCTTGTAAATTTTTTTCTTCATGTACAACTTTCATACCTTTTCCACCTCCACCTCCAGCTGCTTTGATTAAAACTGGATATCCTATCTCTTTACATATTGATTTTGCTTGATCGTAATTTTTTACGCCGCCCTCGGATCCTTCTATTATGGGCAAACCATTTTCTTTAGCTATTTTTTTTGCTTGTATCTTGTCTCCCATTTTGCTGATTAAGTCTGAACTTGGACCAATAAATTTAATACCATGTTTAGAAACTACATCTGCAAATTTTGCATTTTCTGATAAAAAACCGTAACCAGGATGTATAGCCTCAGCTCCTGTTAAGTCGACAGCTGACATTATTGAAGCTATATTTAAATAGCTGTTTTGAGGTTGATGAGAGCCTATACAAACACTTTCATCAGCCAAACGAACATGCATAGAGTCAGAGTCAACATCAGAATGAACAGCTACAGTAGAAACACCCCATTCTTTACAAGCTCTTATTATTCTAACAGCAATCTCCCCTCTGTTAGCAATTAAAACTTTCTTAAACATTTGATTATTTTAAAATTATTAAACTTTGGCCAAATTCAACTGGCTGACCATCGTTTACTAGAATTTGTTTTACAGTACCATCCATACTTGAAGGAATATGATTCATTGTTTTCATAGCTTCAACAATCATTATCGTTTCCCCTTTTTTTACTTTACTACCAATTTCTACGAATTTTTTTGCACCTGGTTCAGGAGCAAGATAAGCTGTTCCAATTATTGGTGACTTTACTCTTGTACCGTCTTCATCATCATTAAGAACTGCCTTAGTGTTAGTAGTTTTAACATTAGTTGTTACCTTTTCCACAGATGGTGGTGCCCACTTTGAAACTTTTATTTTTCTGTCGCCTTCCTGATACTCAAGCTCGGTTAATCTAAATTCGTTTAAATTTTCTACCAGTTCTTTAATTAATTTTTTATCTATTTTCATCTGTTAATATACTTTTAATCGCTTCCAGTGACATTATATAGCCTTTTGTTCCAAAGCCACAAATTATTCCACTTGCAACACTACTTATAAGCGATTTATGCCTGAATTCTTCTCTGTTGTAAATATTAGTTATGTGTAATTCAATGACAGGGATCTTTAAAACTTTTAATGCATCATGAATTGCTACTGAGGTGTGAGTATAACCCCCAGCATTTATTATGAGACCTTTTTGACTATCTCTTGAGTCTTGAATAATTTGGACTATTTCACCTTCTATATTTGATTGGTAAAAAGTTAGTTCTAAATTGTTTTTTTTTGAAAATTCTAGACATTCATTCTCCACACTCTTAAGAGAAATATTTCCATATTTTTCTTTTTCTCTCTCTCCTAAAAGGTTAAGATTGGGTCCATTAATAACAATTATTTTATGTTTCATTATTCTGATATAAGATAAATAGTTAACTCAAATATGGCAAAAATACAAATAAATGGTCGTAAAATATTGCTTAAAAAAAAATTGTCTATGCTAGACCTATTAAAAAAATACAAGCTTCAAACTAAAAAAATAGCTATTGAGTTAAATGGAGCTATCTTACCTAAGTATAAACATAAAAAATGCTATTTAAAAAATAACGACAAAATCGAAATAGTTCATTTTATAGGTGGTGGGTAAAAATTAGTGAAAAAAGACATTTTCAAAATTGCTGGCACAACGCTTAATTCAAGATTAATAGTCGGAACAGGAAAATATAAAAATTTTAAAGAAACAGCTGAAGCAGTTAAAGCTTCAGGTGCTGACATGGTAACAGTTGCAGTTAGAAGGGTAAATGTTTTAGATAAAAAAAAACCTTTGCTTATGGATTACTTGAATCCAAAAAAAATCACCTACCTTCCAAATACAGCTGGTTGTTTTAATTCAAGAGAAGCCCTAAGGACATTGCGTTTAGCAAGAGAGATGGGAGGGTGGAAAATTGTAAAGTTAGAAGTGTTAGGAGATAAAAAAACTTTATACCCAAATATGATAGAGACTTTAAAAACAACGAAAATTTTGGTTAAAGAAGGTTTTAAAGTTCTAGTATACTGTTCTGACGACCCTTTACTAGCCAAGGAACTAGAATATTCTGGAGCATCAGCTATCATGCCTTTGGCTTCTCCTATTGGTTCAGGTCTAGGAATTCAAAATAAAGTTAATCTATCTCTTATCATCAAACAATCTAAAGTTCCCGTAATCGTAGACGCTGGAATAGGAACGGCTTCAGATGCTACAATTGCAATGGAAATGGGTTGCAATGGTGTTTTAGTTAATAGTGCTATTGCGAATTCATCAAATCCTATAATGATGGCCGAGTCTTTTAAAAGCGCGGTTATTGCTGGACGTAAATCTTATTTATCTGGCAGAATGAAAAAAACTTTTTTTGCTAACCCTAGCAGTCCAATTAAAGGAATGATTTAGGCTGCTTTTTTCTTTTTCTTTCTTATCCATAACGTTTTTAAAGGTCTATTTTTTTTCTTCCCTCTGATAATTTCTTTTTTATCTAAGCTTTGTTTACCTTTAATTTTTTTCTGCACATCTAATTTTTGATTTTTAGATTTATCATTAATAACGCTTTTTTCTAGCTCATTTAGTTTATTTACATTTTCAATTTTACTAAACGCTTTTTTATTTTTATTTAACAATGTTATTATATATTCTGGTATAACAAGTTCAGAATTAGCAATTATTTCAATGCTATATTTGTACTTCTTTTCAAAATACTCTAATTCTTTCTTAAGTACATTATCAATATATAATTTTATTTTTGCAGGTACTTGAGCTTTAATATATTTATTTTTTTTCGTGAAAGCTAACATTTCTATTTTTTTTACGATTTTTAAAGCGAAAGATTCTATTGACAATAAAGTTTCCCATTTAATAGAGCTTTCTCTTAATCTTTGACGTGTCATTTCAAGAAGACCAAAATTACTGATTTTACCAACTTGAATTCTAGCTCTGTCTTTTCTAATAGCTTCTCTCATTTTTTTTTCAACACTTCTGCGATTATAAAAATTTGACATATCGATAAAGTCGATCACTATTAGTCCAGATAAATCTCGAATTTTAATTTGTTTTGATATTTCCTCTGCTGCTTCTAGATTTGTATTCAAAGCAGTTTTTTCAATGTTTGCAGCTTTTGTCGATTGCCCAGAGTTTATATCGATTGCCACTAGTGCCTCTGTTGGATTTATAACTAAGTATCCTCCAGATTTTAATTTTACAACAGGGTCAAATATATTATTTAATTCTTTTTCTATACCTACATCATGAAACAGCGGGATTTTTCCTCTGTATTTTTTTATGAATTTAACATTTTTTGGAACCAATTCTTTCATAAACTCTTTTGCTTTTTGATAGCCTTCATTTCCATCAACATAAATATTTTTAGTTTCATTGTCATAAATATCTCTTAATGCCCTTTTAATTATGTCTCCTTCTTCATAAATTAGTGAAGGCGCATTTGAATCCATTGCTTTATTTTTAATTTGATCCCAAGTGTTTAGTGTGTTTTGAAAATCTTTTTCTATTTCATTTTTTGTTTTGTTGGAACCAGCAGTTCTTACTATTACACCCATAGTTCTTGGTATTTCAATTTCATTTAAGATACTTCTGATCTTATTTCTTTCACTTCCATTAAATATTTTTCTAGAAATTCCTCCTCCCTTAGCAGTGTTGGGCATTAAAACTATATATTTGCCAGCGAGAGATATAAAAGTAGTAAGAGCAGAACCTTTTTGTCCTCTTTCTTCTTTTATAACTTGAATAAGAATAATTTGTCCTGGTTTTATTACTTCTTGAATTTTGTACCTTTTTAATCCGTAAGTGTTTTTTAATTTTTCTCTTACATCTTTTTTATCTTCGGTTTTTTCACTAGAGTTTTCGGAAACATCATTATTATTTAAATTAGAATTATTTGTTTCGGTGCTTTTTCCATTAGTTCCTTGATTTTCTGTATTTAAATCATCCAAGGTTTTATTTTTTAGATCTTCTCTGATTTTTTCTTCTGCTTCTTGGAGTTTTTCTTTATCCTCTGTTGGGATTTGATAATAATCAGATTGAATATCGTTAAATGCTAGAAAACCATGTTTAATTCTTCCAAAGTTAATAAAAGCAGCTTGTAATGAGGGTTCGACTCTACTTACAGTTCCTAAGTAAATATTATTTTTAAAATTTACTTTATTCTTATCTTCGTATTCATATTCTTCAATAGAAGATTCTGATCTAAGAACAACTCGAGTCTCATCTGGATGCGATGCATCAATATATAAATTTTTTTCCATTTTAGATTAATTCCTTTAGTAATTGAATTTGAGAAATTTGTTTTGAATTTTTTCATGAGTACACTATACAAAATTTTATCAACAAATACATTATTAATGATTTGTATAATATGCCTTAAGATAGCCTAAATTTAAGCTAAGCTAGAGTTATTAATGATCAAATATCTGAATTATACTGTTAAAGCGCTAATTGTAGTTTTTTTAATATTATTTTTTTTAGCTTTTTCTGCTTTATGGTATTTTTCATCCGGATTACCTGATTATAAAAAATTGTCAAAATATGAACCTCCAGTATCTAGTAGGGTTTACGCTAATAATGGAAAACTTATAGCTGAATATGCCTTAGAAAAAAGACTATTTATACCCTACGACTCTGTACCAAAAAAAATTATAAATGCTTTTTTGTCAGCTGAAGACAAAAACTTTTTCAATCATCCTGGAATTGACCCTAAAGGAATTATAAGAGCAACGATTAAAAATTTTAAAAATATTGCAGGCAACAAAAGATTAGAAGGTGCTTCAACAATTACTCAACAGGTAGCAAAAAATTTTTTGTTAACAAATGAGGTTTCTTTAAAAAGGAAAATAAAAGAAGCAATTTTAGCTTTTAGGATTGAAAAAGCATATTCAAAAGAAAAAATTTTAGAGTTATACCTTAATCAAATTTATCTTGGAGAAGGAACATATGGAATAGCAGCAGCTAGCTTGGAGTATTTTGATAAATCGGTTAAAGAACTCAATTATCCTGAAGTAGCGTTACTAGCAGCTCTTCCTAAAGCTCCAAGTAAATACAACCCTTTTAAGCATATAGAGCTAGCAAAAAAAAGAAGAGACCTAGTGTTAATTAATTTAGAAGAAAATGGATTTATAAACAAGAGTCAATTAAAAGATTTTAAAAAAAATAAAATAACTCTTAAGAAAAGAAAAATAAAATTATTAGGAGAAGCAAACTCCTATTCAGAGGAAGTCAGAAGAATAATTAAAGATACTTATGGTTTTGACAAATTATATGCAGAGGGACTTTCAATTAAATCAGCATTAAATTCAGAATATCAAGTATATGCATTAGAAGCACTTAGAGAAGGAATAGAGTCATTTGATAGAAGGAATGGTTGGAGAGGGGTTATAGCTAATAAAAATGACGTAAACTTTAAAACTAAATTAAAAAAATTAAACATTGATCCTACTCTCAAATGGAACCTAGCTGAGGTAGAAAATATTTCTGTAGATAATTTAAATTTTAAAATTTTAGACTCATCAAATAAAAACAAAATAAATATTGAAAATCTTAAATGGGCTTTAAATAAAAAAAATATTTCTGAAGTTTTTTCAATAGGTGATATTATTTTTGTTAAAAAAAATAAAAATAATATTTGGCAACTTAAGCAGTTTCCAAAAGTAAATGGAGCAATAGTAGTTGTTGATCCTTTTAGCGGTAAAGTGAAAGCCCTGGTAGGTGGTTTTAGTTATAAATCAAGTGAATTTAATCGTGCTACACAAGCTAAAAGACAACCAGGATCAGCCTTCAAGCCTTTTGTTTACGCAGCAGCTCTAGAAAATAACTTTTCACCGAATTCAATTGTTTTAGATGCCCCATTTATTGCTGAGCAAGGCATAGGTTTAAAAAACTGGAAACCAGAAAATTATGGAAAAAAATTCTATGGACCATCAACTCTAAGAAAAGGAATAGAATATTCAAGAAATTTAATGACAGTAAGAGTAGCTCAAAATATAGGTTTGAAAAAAATTTTACAACTTTCAAAAGATTTAGATATATATAATGATATACCTGAGTTACTTTCAGTTTCTTTAGGTTCAGCTGAAACTTCCTTATTAAATTTGACCTCAGCTTATTCTACTTTTTTAAACGGTGGAAAAAAAATAGAACCAAAATTAATTGAACGTATACAAGACAGAAGGGGAAATACTATTTTTAATTCTGACAAAAGAGATTGTATTGGATGCGATAGATTTTCTGAGTCTAATTCAGATATCCCTGAAATAAAAAATAATTACAGACAGATAATCAGCGAAGAAACGGCATATCAGATTACTTCTATGCTTGAGGGAGCAGTCAAAAGAGGCACTGGAAAGAAATTGAGAGATTTAAATGTACCTTTAGCCGGCAAAACAGGAACTACAAATAATAATTTTGATGCTTGGTTTGTTGGATTTTCGTCAAAATTAGTAATAGGTGTTTATGTTGGATATGATGAACCAAAATCTTTGGGCCGGTATGAAACAGGTGCTAAAGCTGCCTTACCAGTTTTTAAAAATTTTGTAAAAAAAGCATTATACAAAGATGATTTTCAACCATTTACCATACCAAATGGAATTTATTTTTCAGCCATAAATTACGATACTGGTGAAAAAGATAATTTTAGCAACACCAAGGCAATTGTTGAGGCATTTAAGTCCAATGATATTAACAGAATGCAAAATAATAATTTAGATACTTCAAATAATTATGATAAAATAATTAAGTTTAGACAGTTTTATTAATGGAAAGCTTAGATTTTAAAATAAGTTTAGCGGAGAAGTCCTTAAAAAATATTAGGGGGTACCTTTGATAACAATTCTATTCAAAAAAAATTAGACAGCTTAAACTCTTTAATCGCAGACGAAAGTTTTTGGAAGGACAATAAAAAGGTAAAAAAAGTTGTTAAAGAAAAAAAACACTTAGAAGAAATAATTATTTCTTTTAAAAATTGTCAATTGGAACTAAACAATCTTAAAGATCTTTACTCTTTGGCCTCCGAAGAAAAAAATGACGAAATATTGTCTGATTGTAATATTAAAATCGAATCAATAATTGTAAAAATAAAAAAAAATGAAACTAGTTGCTTTTTATCTGACGAAAATGATCATCTTGATATTTATTTAGAAATACATGCCGGGGCAGGCGGTACAGAAAGTCAAGATTGGGCGGAGATGTTGAGACGAATGTATTTAAAATGGTTTGAAAAAAAACTTTATAAATATGAAATTATTAGCGAGCATCAAGGAGATGAAGCTGGAATTAAATCTACAACTTTAAGAGTTTCTGGTGACTATCTTTATGGGCTAATGAAAAAAGAGTCCGGTGTGCACAGGTTGGTCAGAATTTCTCCATTCGATAGCGGAGCTAGAAGACATACTAGTTTTGCAAGTGTGTGGGTTTATCCAGCCGTTGATGATGAGATTGAAATTAAAATAGATGATAAAGATTTAAGAATAGACACTTATCGATCAAGCGGTGCTGGTGGGCAGCATGTTAATACTACTGATAGCGCAGTTAGAATTACGCATTTACCAACTAAAATAGTTGTACAATGCCAAAATGAAAGATCGCAACATAAAAATAAAGACACCTGCTATAAAATGTTAAAAGCAAGACTTTTTGAATATGAAATTCAAAAAAGAAATGAAGAAGAACAAAAAAACGTAAGCACTAAAACAGATATAGGATGGGGCCACCAAATTCGTTCTTATGTTTTACAACCATATAGGTTGGTTAAAGATTTAAGGACCAAAGTAGAAAGTAGCAATCCAGAAGAGGTGCTGAATGGAAATATTGATAATTTTATAGAAGCTAGTTTGATCAAATTATAATGAAAAAAATAATATTCTACACATTAATCTTTCTAGTAATTTTACTTTTAGCGAGTGCTACCTTTCTTTCTTTAGTTGGATATGAAACATCAAAATTTAACAATTTGATTGAAAAAACTTTAAAAGAAAAAGAGCCAAACGCTGATATAAATATAAGCAATATTAAGATTAAACTTGATTTAAAAAATTTTAACTTATTTTTAAGGATTAATTACCCTGAACTAAATTATCAAAATGTAAATATTCCAATTTCGAGTATAAAATTATATTTTGATTTATTTTCAATACTTAAATCTGATTTTTTATTGCAGAGAGCAATTATAAAGTTAGATAAATTTAGCATAAAAGAAATTAAGAAATTAGCCGTTAGAATTAAACCATCAAATTTTAAGAGTTATTTGCTCAATAATGTTAGCAAGGGAAATATTAAAAAAAGTGACATTGATCTTGTTTTCTTCAAAGATCTTAAAATAAAAAAATATAAAATCGAAGGAGAAGTTAAGAAAATTAGTGTTAAAATAAATAATCATTTATTTTTAAAAAATACAAATTTTAATTTTTTTTTAGATGAAGATTTACTTTCTATTAATTCATTTAATGGTAACTATGAAGATATTAATATTAGAGATGGTTTTGTAAACGTCGATAGAGAAAAAGAAATGAATATAAGCGGTTCTTTTAAATCATCTTTAGATATTTCTACCCTAAGAAAATACCAAAAATTATTTAATTCTTTTCCGGAAAATATAGAAAATATAAAATTGAATGCATCAGTTTCTAATAAATTTGACTTAAAACTAAGTAATACACTTAAAATTTTAGATTATAATTTTTTTATGAATGGATCAATAGCAGATTTTAGATTTAATTTTAAAAATAAAATTAATAGCAAATTTTTAGAAAACTATGTTGATGAAATAGTAACAAAAACAATATCATTAGATGTGAATTTAAATGCAAAAAAAAAAAATTATTTACTTTTAAACGGGCTTTATAAAACAAACAATTCCGAGTTTAAAAAATTTAAAATAAAAAATGATTTAAAAAAAACAAATAGTAATTATGATATTAATTTTGATTTAGGTGAGCAAATAAATATAGAAGCCTTAAATTTTAAAACTAACCCAAAAAAAAAAGGCAATATTAAAAGTAGATTTAATATAGGTAGTAAAAAAATAAACTTGAATCAATTTATTTTTGAAGAAGATAAAAATAAAATAGAAGTAAAAAATTTAAAAATCTTAAATAAAAGCTTTCATAAGTTGGATGATATAAATATAGTAACTTTCAATGATGGCATTGAAAATAATAATTTTAGAATATCGTTTAGAGACAAGATTCTTATTAAAGGAAAAAAATATGACTCTTCTTATTTATTAAAACAATTAAGTGGAAAAAAGCACAATTTTCTCGAAAAAATTAATAAAAAAATAGAAATCAAGTTTGAGAATATTATTACTAAGTCGTCTGTACCTTTATATAACTTTAATTTATTAGGTGTTATCGAGAAAGGTAAATTTATTAAAATAAATTCAAAAAGTGAATTTAGTGATAATAAATATTTGGATATCTCACTTGATAAAGATGGAGAAAATAAAAAAATTTTGGAGATATATTCAGATTTACCTAAAGCATTGCTATCAGACTTTAAATTTTTTGAGGGGATTAAGGATGGAAAGTTATTATATACTTCAGTAATTTCTGAAACCTCTTCAAAATCAAAACTATTGATTGAGGATTTTAAAATTCTTAAAGCTCCTAAATTTGCAACTTTGTTAACTCTTGCTGATCTAGGAGGTGTAGCAGACCTTTTGTCCGGCGATGGAATAAGTTTTGATTTATTAGAAGTAGATCTTTTAGACGACGATAACACTACTACAATTAATGAAGTGCTAGCTATTGGACCAAGTATTTCCGTTTTAATGGATGGGTATGTAGAAAAAAAAACTAAATTAGTAAGTTTAAGGGGCACGATGGTTCCTGCTAAAAACTTAAATAAATTAATTTCAAAGATACCTGTTGTTGGGGATATTTTAGTTGGAAAAAAACTTGGAGAGGGTATTTTTGGTATTAGTTTCAAGATTAAAGGACCACCAGGAAAATTAAAGACATCTGTAAATCCTGTAAAAACACTTACACCTAGATTTATTACGCGAATTTTGGAAAGAAAAAAAACTAAGTAATTTTAACAACAAAATGTTTTTTTTTGCCATGAGAAACTTTTATGGCGTTTCCCTGAAGGTTATTTAAATTTATCAACATTTTATCATCAGTAACCAGTTTGTCATTTATTTTAATACCATTGCTTTTGATTGCTCGTCTAGCTTCACTCTTAGATAGTATAAATTTATTAGTGCAAAGAAGATCTAAAATATTTAAACCTTTATTTAATATTGATTTATTAATCAAAACTTCAGGTAAATTTTTTCCTATACCTTTTTCTTCAAAAGTTTTTTTTGCAGTATTTTCAGAATCTTCAGCAGCTTTTGAGCCATGTAAAATTTTTGTTGTTTCGTTTGCCAATAAAATTTTTAAATTATTAATATTTTTTTCACTTTTCACAATATCTTCTATTTGGGAACTATCTATATCTGTAAAATAATTCAAAAATCTCTCAACATCATTGTCAGCTGTATTTCTCCAAAATTGCCAATATTCATATGGAGATAATAAATTTTTATCTAACCAAATTGCACCTGACTCAGTTTTCCCCATTTTCGCTCCTGAGGATAAAGTAATTAAGTTTGTAGTAAGACCAAACGAATCTTTTTGACTAATTTTTCTTATTAGTTCTACACCGTTAACAATATTTCCCCATTGATCAGACCCTCCAATCTGTAAAATACATTTGTATTTTTCATTAAGTTTAAAAAAGTCATAAGCTTGAAGTATCATATAATTAAACTCCATATAACTAAGGGACTGTTCTCTATCTAAGCGTAACTTTACACTATCAAAACTTAACATCTTATTAATTGTAAAATGTTTTCCAATATTTCTTAAAAAATCAATATAATTTATTTTTACCAGCCAATCAGAATTGTTTACAAATATAGGTTTTGTTTTTCTATCCTTAAAATTTAAAAGTTTTGTAAAAGTCTTTTTAATCGATTTAATATTTTTTTTGATAGATGTTTGATCTAGAATTTTTCTAGTAGCATCTTTACCTGAAGGATCTCCAATTAAAGTTGTTCCACCACCCAACAAAACAATTGGTTGATGACCATATTTTTGGAGCAAGCGAAGACTCATTATTTGTAGCAAACTACCAACATGTAAACTTGGAGCAGTACAATCAAATCCTATATAAGCCTTTATAGGACCAGCATTTGTAATTTTCGCTAATTCCTCTTTATTTGTACATTGATGAAAAAAACCTCTGGAGATAATTTCATTAATAAAGTTATTTTTCATAGATTATTTACTTTAAAATTACTATTACACAAAAATTATTATAAATTAAATAACTATTAATGAAAAAAATGATAACAGCTATTGGATTAATGAGTGGAACGTCCGGAGATGGAATAGATAGCTCTATTATCGAGTCCGATGGAGAAAACAGTTTTAATACTCTTGGAAATAGTTTTTATCCTTATAATAAAGAATTCCAGTCAAAATTAAGAGAATTAAAAGAAAAAATCGAAAAAGTTAAGGATTTAAAAAATCATAAAGATCAAATCAATAAATTAGAAGAAGAAATAACTATTTCTCATTTTGAGGCTATAAAAAAACTCCTAAAAAAAATGAATAAAAATTTTAATCAAATTGATGTTATTGGCTTTCATGGTCAAACTATTTACCATAGTTATGAAAACAAAATTTCTGTTCAAGCTGGTGACGGCAATTTGTTAGCAAAACTTACAAATATTAGAGTCGTATATAATTTCAGAGAAAACGACATTAATAATGGAGGTCAAGGAGCTCCGCTCACACCAATTTTTCATAAGTTATTACAAAAAAAAAAAAATTTAGTAATACCTCTGGTGTTTATAAATATTGGTGGAATATCAAATATAACTTATATAGGAAAAAATAAAGAGCTTATAAGTTTTGATACAGGCCCAGGTAATTGTTTAATAGATAAATATTTGCAATTAAAATCTAATAATAAAATTCAATTTGATAAAGACGGTAAGATAGCAATAAAAGGATCAATAGATGATATAATCTTAGAAAATTATTTAGATGATCCATACTATCAATCAAATCCTCCAAAATCTCTTGACGTTAATGATTTTTCACTTGGAGCCATTAGAGGTTTAACTTTAGAAAATTCTGTAACAACTTTATCAGAACTAACAGCAAGAACTATAGTTGACTCAATAAATTTTTTTAAAGAAAAACCTAAACTAATAATTTTATCAGGAGGTGGAGGAAAAAATAATTATATTTTTGAAAGAATAAAGAAGTTGAGTAATATTGAAACAAATTTAGTTGATTTTTATAAACTAGACGGTGATTTTATAGAGTCCCAGGCTTTTGCTTACTTGTCGATTAGATCGTTGCTAAAGAAACCAATATCTTTTCCAAGCACAACTGGAGTTAAAAAACCTATTTCGGGTGGAACACTTGTTACTCCTAAATAAGTGCGGTTTTTTCTTTAATGTATTTTTCTATTTCAGATGCAAGTTCTTTTTCCTTGTTTTTAAAAAAATGATTTGCATTTTTAATTTTTGAAAAAATCACTTCTATACCTTTTTGGCTTTTTATTCTTCTGTCAAGTTCTTCTATACTCTCTTTAGTTACCAGTTCATCAGTATCACTGTAAATAACTTGCCCAGAAGTAGGACAGGGAGCTAAAAATGAAAAATCATAAACATTTGGTTGCGGAGAAATAGCAATAAAATTATTTACCTCTGGTCTCCTCATAATTAATTGCATACAAATTAATGCACCAAAAGAAAAACCAGAAACCCAACATTGACTGTAATCTAAATTTTCTCTTTCAATCCAATCTAGAGCCGCCGCCGCGTCAGATAGTTCTCCTTGACCATTATCAAAAACACCGTCACTTTTTCCTACACCTCTGAAATTTATTTTTATAACAGAAAAACCGTTTTCTAAAAAAATATTGTAAGCTAACTGAACTATCTTATTATTCATTGTTCCTCCATATTGAGGGTGTGGTTGTAACACTATAGCTACGGGCGATCCAAATTTTTGATTTTTATAGTACTTAGCTTCCAACCTACCTGCTGGACCCGGGATAAAAATTTCAACACTTTTAGGTTTCATTTAGTAATGATTATTATTTTCACAAAAAAGAATAGTTTTATAACATGTTTTAACGCGGCAATTTATTTTATTTAATTCATAGTAAAACACTAGGAATTCTGAAATTATTACTGTAATACAAGGATAATTTATGAAACTTACAACTAAAGGCAGATACGCCGTAATGGCAATGGCAGACTTAGCAGGTAATGCTAGTGAAAGACCAGTTAGTCTTGCAGAAATTTCATTAAGACAAAACATATCTATGGCTTATTTAGAACAACTATTTATAAAACTTAAAAGTAAACGTTTAGTAAAAAGTATAAGAGGCTCAAACGGTGGGTACATACTAGAAAAACCTCCATCAGAAATAAAATTATCAAATATAATATTTGCAGTAGATGAAGAAGTAAAAACATTAAACTGTAAAAAAGAATCTAAAAAAGGATGTAATAATAAAACTACAAAATGTATAACTCATAATTTGTGGGATGACTTAGAACAGCATATTAATAGTTTTTTTGAAAAAATTAAATTAGAAGATTTAATCAACAATAGATAATTCAAAATGAAAACTCAAAAAGATATAGATACAAATAAAGAATACAAATATGGGTTTACAACTGATATCGAAAGTATTAAAGCACCAAAAGGTTTGAACGAAGAAACGATAAAGTTTATTTCGAATATCAAGAAAGAACCTAAATGGATGCTTGAATGGAGACTTAAAGCATTTAATAGGTTAAAAAGTTTAAAAGAACCTAACTGGCAAAAGCCAAAATATCCAAAAATAAACTATCAAGATCTATATTATTATTCAGCTCCTAAAGGTTCCGCGGGTAAACCAAAAAGTTTAGATGAAGTTGATCCAAAATTAATTGAGACTTACAAAAAACTTGGTATTCCTCTTCAAGAACAAAAAAGATTAAGTGGGGTTGCAGTAGATGCTGTTTTTGACTCAGTTTCAGTAGCCACAACATTTAAAGAAGAACTTACAAAAAAAGGAATAATTTTTTGTTCAATATCTGAAGCAATTACAAAACATCCTGATCTTGTTAAAAAATATTTAGGCTCAGTTATACCTTTAAGTGATCATTATTTTGCTACATTAAATTCAGCAGTTTTTACTGACGGCTCTTTCGTTTACATTCCACCAAACGTGAGATGTCCTATGGAGCTTTCAACTTATTTCAGAATCAATGCTGCTGAAACAGGACAGTTTGAAAGAACTTTAATTATTGCAGACAAAGGAAGTTACGTAAGCTATCTAGAAGGTTGCACAGCACCTATGAGAGATGAAAATCAACTGCACGCAGCAAACGTTGAACTGATTGCTTTAGATGATGCAGAAATAAAATACTCAACCGTACAAAATTGGTACCCTGGAGACAAGAATGGAATAGGAGGAATTTATAATTTTGTTACAAAAAGAGGAGCCTGCAGAGGAAAAAATTCTAAAATTTCATGGACTCAAGTTGAAACAGGTTCGGCAATTACTTGGAAATATCCTAGTTGTATACTACAAGGAGATAATTCTGTTGGAGAATTTTACTCAATAGCAATTACAAATAATCATCAAAAAGCCGATACGGGAACAAAAATGATTCACTTAGGAAAAAATACAAAAAGTAAAATTATATCCAAGGGAATATCGGCCGGGTACGCAGATAATACGTATAGAGGTTTAGTTGATATTAATTCAAAAGCAAAAAATTCAAGAAATTACACACAATGCGATTCTTTACTGATGGGAAATAAATGTGGAGCACATACAGTACCTTATATTAAAAACAAAAACTCATCTTCAACAATCGAACACGAAGCAACAACAACTAAAATAAATGAAGAACAACTTTTTTACTGTAATCAAAGGGGACTTAATCAAGAAGAAGCTGTAAGCTTAATTGTTAATGGTTTTTGTAAGGAAGTATTACAACAATTACCAATGGAATTCGCCGTAGAAGCTCAAAAATTAGTCTCAATTAGCCTAGAGGGTAGTGTGGGATAATGCTTAAAATAGAAAATTTAAAAACAACAGTTAATGAAAAAAATATATTAAATGGTCTAAATTTAAATATTGAAGCTGGGGAGGTACACGCGATTATGGGGCCAAACGGATCTGGCAAAAGCACCCTTGCAAATGTCTTGTCAGGAAAAAAAGGTTACGAAGTTTCTGGAAACATTACTTTTAATGGAGAAAATTTAAATAAAATGGAAATTGATGAGAGAGCACAAAAAGGTGTTTTTCTTGCTTTTCAATATCCTCTAGAAATTCCTGGGGTAAACACAAATAATTTTTTAAAAACATCTTTAAACTCTATAAGAAAAGCTAGAGGTGAAAAAGAGCTTGATACTTTAACTTTTCTAAAGTTAGTTAAAAAAAAATCTTCTGAACTTAAAATAGAAGAAAAATTTCTTTCAAGACAATTGAACGTTGGCTTTTCTGGAGGAGAAAAGAAAAAGAATGAAATATTGCAAATGAAATTACTAGAACCAAAGTTATCAGTTTTAGATGAGACAGACTCAGGACTAGATATCGACGCATTAAAGATAGTTGCAGAAGGAGTTAATTCATCCAGAACAAAAGATAATGCTTTTTTGATAATAACCCATTATCAAAGACTGCTAGATTATATTAAGCCGGATTATATTCACGTACTTTCAAAAGGAAAAATTATTAAAACTGGCAACAGTGAATTAGGTAAAGAATTAGAAGAGTCTGGTTATAGTAATTTTTAATTAAATGATTCAGGATTTTATAAATAATATTAGAGATAATAAAAACTTCTCCTCAGAAGAAAAAAAAAGGAGAGAGGAAAGTCTTAACTTATTTATTAAAGAAGGTTTTCCAAGCAAAAAAATTGAAGAATGGAAGTTTACCGACTTAAACAATATCATAAGGGAAAATTTTGAAGAACTTTCAGCTAAAAAATCATTAATTAAAAATAAAAAAATAGATTTAATTAATGATTTTGAACATAACTTTTTATTTTTAATTAACGGAATTTTAGATGATTACAATTTCAAGTTTGAAGAAGCGCAAAAATTTAAAATTTCTGAATATATAGATAGCAATAATACAAAAATTGGTAAAACAAACTCTTTAATTGAACTTAATAACGCTTTGTTCGTAGGAGGATTTTTTTTGGAAATTCATAAAGATTATAAATTTAAAAAACCTCTTGTTGTTTACAATTATTTTGCGGAATGTGAAAAAAATAAAATAGTAAACAATAAAAATCTTATTGTTTTAAATGATAATTCAAATTTAGATATTGTTGATTATTACTTTGATAATTCACAAAATAACTTTTTCCAAAATAACTACACAAACCTAATAATTGGTAAAAAAGCATCATTAAAAAATTACCATATACAAGGTTGTCCAAGTAAAAGTTTTAATTACAAATATTCAAAAAGCTCTTTAACTGAGGACTCAAACTATGAAAGCTACATTTTTTCTTCGGGATCAAAATTTAATAAAGCCGAAGAAAATATAGATATTAATGGAGAAGATGCAAAATGTAATGTTCAATCATCTTTATTTCTAGATCTTGAAAGTCATCAAGAAATAAGAACACAAATTAATCATTTGAAACCAAACTGTAAAAGTTACCAAAAAATAAAGAATGTTTTAAACGAAAATTCAAAAGGAGCATATCAAGGTAAAATATTTGTTAAAGATGTTGCTCAAAAAACTGACGCTTATCAATTAAGCAAAGCATTATTATTAAGTGAAACTTCTGAATTCAACGCTAAGCCGGAGCTAGAAATATATGCTGATGATGTTAAATGCTCTCATGGATCTACTTCAGGAAGCATAAATGAGGACTCTATTTATTATTTAATGACTAGAGGAATTGATAAGAAAAGTGCCGTCAAGTTACTGACCAAAGCTTTCTTATTTGAGGTTGTTAGTTCAATTTCTCACGTAGATATAAAAAAATTTGTAGAAAAGAATCTTGATAGGCAAATTTATGGACATTAAAAATATCAAATCAGAATTTCCTATTTTCAACCAAAAAATTAATGGTAAACCTTTAGTTTATCTAGATAGCGCCAACTCATCTCAAAAACCAAAAACTGTAATAGATAGGATATCAAGCTTTTATAAGACAGAATACTCCAATGTAGGAAGAAGTGTTCACTCTTTAGCAGTGAAAGCAACAAATAGATTTGAAGAAACTAGAGATAAAGTTAAAGCATATATAAATGCTAAGCACAGGGAGGAAGTAATTTTTACTAAAGGTGCAACCGATGCAATAAACCTTATCGCTTCTTCCTATGGAGAAAAATTTATTAACAAAGGTGATGAAATTTTAATTACTGAATTAGAACACCATTCTAACTACGTTCCTTGGAATTTTATAAGAGAAAAAAAAGGAGCTATAATAAAATTCGCACCAGTTAATGATAGGGGAGAAGTTGATATAGATGAAATTAAAAAACTTATAACAAGTAAAACTAAAATAATTGCTATTACGCATTTATCAAATGTTACAGGAGCTATAATTCCAATAAAAAAAATTGTAGATTTAGCAAGTAGTAAAAAAATTCCTGTTTTAGTTGATGGAACTCAAGGCGCACCACATTTAGAAATAGATATGCAAAATATTGGATGTGATTTTTATGCAATTTCTTGTCATAAAATGTATGGGCCAAATGGTTTAGGAATATTATATGCTAAAAAGAAATGGCTTGATATATTACCTCCATATCAAGGCGGTGGTGGTATGATAGATGAGGTGAAAAAAGAGAGTATTACTTATGCTAATACTCCTACAAAGTTTGAACCTGGAACAATGCCAACAGCAGAAGTCGTTAGTTTCTCAGAGTCAATTAATTTTGTCAAAAAAATAGGAATTAAAAAAATTTTTGCACATGAAAATATGTTAATGGAATATGGTTTAGAAAAGTTAAAAAAAAATAATTCAATAAACATTGTCGGTAATCCTAAAGATAAAGGATCAGTCATTTGTTTTACTATTAAAGGTATTCACCCTCATGATATAGCCACTATATTGGATGATGACGGAGTTGCAATTCGTGCGGGACATCATTGCTGTCAAATTTTACATGAAAAATTAGGTATAGCAGCAACTGCAAGAGCTTCATTTGGAATTTATAACACAAAAGAAGATATAGATATTCTATGTGATGCTATAAATAATTGTAAGAAAGTATTTAATATTTAAATGGAACTTAAAGAATTATATCAAGAAATCATTTTAGATCATGGAAAAAATCCCAGGAATAAGGGAATATGCAATCAATTTAATCATGATGCCAAAGGACACAACCCTCTTTGTGGAGATAAAATTCATATTTATTTAAAATTAAATAAGGAAAGAAAAGTTGAAGACATAAGTTTTGAAGGAGAAGGCTGTGCTATTTCATTAGCTTCAGCATCTATTCTTACAGAGATTATAAAAAATAAGGAAATCAATGTTACTGAAAAAATAATAGAAGACTTTCTTAATATGATCAAACAAGAAACAAGACTTTCTATTAACAGTTTAAGTGAAGATCAGAAAACGACAATAATGTCTTTATCTGGTGTTAAACAATTTCCTATGAGAGTAAAATGTGCGACAATGGCTTGGCACACACTAACATCAGCTTTAGAAGGAAAAAATGGATAATTTAAAAGAAAGAATAGTAGAAGAAATTAAAAAAATATATGACCCAGAAATTCCCGTAAACATTTATGAATTAGGATTGATATACCAAATTGATGTTACAAAAGAAAAAAAGGTTAATGTAGTAATGACTTTGACCACCCCTAATTGTCCAGTAGCTGAAAGTTTGCCAAAGACAGTTAAAGATAATATACTAAAAATTGAGGGTATTGTAGATGTAGACCTTAAGTTAGTTTTTGAACCACCTTGGAATAAAGAAATGATGTCAGAAGCAGCAAAATTGGAATTAGATTTATGAGTGAGCAGGTAATTAAGTTAAGTAATAACGCTGCCGACAGAATCAAAGAGATAATGTCTGCTGCAGATAATTCTACTATAGGAGTAAGGGTAGGAGTTAAAAGTGGTGGTTGCGCGGGAATGTCATATATTATGGAATATGCGAAAGACGTCAAAGCAAACGAAGAAGTGATTGAAGACAAAGGGGTTAAAGTTCTGATAGATCCAAAAGCAATAATGTACCTACTGGGCACAGAGATGGATTACAAAAAAGAAAAATTTTCATCTCAATTTATTTTTAAAAATCCTAACGAAACAGAACGATGTGGCTGCGGAGAGTCTTTTAAGGTTTAAAAAATTTAATTTATTGACTGTAATACATCTCAAATTCTATAGGATGAGGAGTATGTTCAAATTTATATATTTCTTGAAATTTTAATTCAATATAAGCGTCAATTTGATCATCTGTAAACACTCCACCTTGAGTAAGAAATTTTCGATCTTTATCTAAACTTTCCATCGCTTCTCTTAGCGATCCACATACAGTCGGAAGTTTTTTTACATCTTCGTCTGATAAAGAGTAAAGATCTTCATCAAAAGATTTACCCGGATCAATTTTATTTTTGATGCCATCAAGTCCAGCCATTAACATAGATGCAAAAGTAAGGTAAGGGTTTCCAGATGCATCAGGAAATCTTATTTCACAACGTGCTGCTTTTGGACTCATTATTACAGGTATTCTGCATGAAGCCGATCTATTTCTTGCTGAGTAAGCTAAAATTACTGGAGCCTCAAACCCCGGAATCAATCTTTTGTAACTATTAGTTGTTGCGTTAGCAAAAGCATTGATAGCTTTCGCATGTTTTAAAATTCCACCAATATAATAAAGTGCTGTTTTAGACAAACCAGCGTATTCTTTTCCCATAAAAACGGGTGTACTTCCTTTCCATATTGATTGGTGACAATGCATTCCTGATCCATTATCCCCTTTAACAGGTTTAGGCATGAAAGTTGCTGTTTTACCAAACGAGTGGGTAACCATCTGAACGGCATATTTGTAAAGTTGAACATTATCAGCCTGATCAGTAAGAGTTCCAAAATACATTCCCAATTCATGTTGACTTGGTGCTACTTCATGGTGATGTTTTTCTACTTTAACTCCCATATCTTTCAAAGCTTTTAAATACTCTCCTCTCATATCCTGTGCACTATCAACAGGAGGCACTGGAAAGTAACCTCCTTTTATTCCAGGACGATGGCCTAAATTTCCATTTTCATATTTTTTACCTGTATTGTACGGTCCTTCCGAGCTATCAATCATAAAACTTGTTTCATTCATATCGTTTTTAAATCTAACATCATCAAAAACAAAAAATTCTGGTTCTGGACCAAAATAAGCTTTGTCTCCAATTCCTGATTTTTTTAAATAAGCCTCAGCTTTTTTTGCAGTACCTCTTGGATCTCTTTCGTAAGGATCTTTTTTAACTGCATCCAAAATATCGCAAAAAATATTAAGTGTTGTATGAGAATTAAATGGGTCGATAATTGGTCTGGATAGGTCTGGCTTTAAAATCATGTCAGACTCGTTTATAGCTTTCCATCCTGCAATAGAAGATCCATCAAAGAATACACCTTTTTCAAGCATATCGTCGTCTACAATAGTTGCATCCATTGTTAGATGTTGTAATTTTCCTTTTGGATCGGTAAATCTTAAATCAACAAATTCGACTTCTTTATCTTTAATAATCTTATTTACATCTTTAATGCTCATTAAATAATTCCTTTGTAAGTTAATTAAATTGTATTAAACATAACAGATATTCATTTTTCAACATTATAAAAAAAGAGATAACAGCTATGCAATTTAAACATCGGTACAATCTAGGCTTGAAATGAGAGAGGCAAGGGCAGCAGATGTATTATTGTTAGGATTACTAGGACTTATCTGGGGATCCTCTTTTTTTAATATTAAAATAGCTAGCTATTCTTATGAGCCTTTTACACTAGCTTTAGTCAGGGTAATTTTTGCAAGCGTACCTTTAATTTTTTTATGTTTTTATAAAAAAATTAAGATTCAAGCATTTTCAAAAGATTGGAGGATTTATGCTTTAATAGGAGCTTGCAACATTGTAATTCCTTTCACATTAATTGCCATAGGAACAAGTAAGGTTGATAGTTTTTTAGCAGCTATGCTTATGAGCACAACACCAATGAGTGGCTCAATATTGGCACATTTTTTTACAAAAGATGAAAAAATTACTCTTTTTAAATCAATCGGAATATTTATAGGTTTTCTAGGCGTTGTTTTTTTATTTCTGGATAAAATAATAATTAATGAGAGCAATATAATTTTTGCGTTAATAATTCTTTTAGGTTCAACTTTTTACTCAATTGGAGGAATTTTAACTTTAAAGATAAAAAATAAGGGAAACGAAAATGTTACTACATCTACTATCATTTGGTCTTTAATTTTTTTATTGCCTCTATCTTTTATCTTAGAAGATCCATTAAACTCTTCACCTACTATCATCGCTACAATTTCTCTCATATACCTTGGAGTTATAGCAACTGGAGCTGCTTGGTTACTGAGATTTAGGATTCTCACAGTAAACGGATTAGTATTCCAAACACAGGTAACTTATATAATACCAGTAGTTGGAGTGTTCTTTGGGTATACAATAATGGGTGAATTAATTACTTGGAAGGTTTTTGTATCACTTTGTTTAATAATATTTGGTATATATGTTGTGAAAAAAAACAATAAAGGATTAAGAAAAAAATAGTATGCAAAACATGACATTTGTTCAAAATTTTTTAGCAATCTTTGCTTTTATATGTTTTTTTTTCACCTTAATGATATCAAAGTTTTCAAGCAGATTTTTTAATGGAAAACTATTAGATCAAGACTTCTTAAAACCACAGGCTTTTCATTCAGAACCTATTCCTAGAAGTGGAGGACTATCAATTTTTTTATTATTTTTAATTTTCATCTTTTTTTATTATTCATTTTTTAATATTGTTTTAAAAGATTATCTAATAATTTCTTTTGCATTATTTTCTCTTGGGCTGTTAGACGATTTAAAAATAAAAATAAATCCCAATATTCGTTTATTACTCATGACGTCAGTTTTAATTTTGTGTATAAATCTTTTTTCAATTGAAATTGATAAAACAGGACTATCCTTTTTAAATATATGGCTGGAAAACAAATTATTTCAAAATTGTTTTGTCTTATTATGTTTTTTATTTGTGATTAATGGGGCTAATTTAGTTGATGGATTTAATGGTCTTTTAGGTATTCATTTTTTAATCATAAATTTAATATTTTTATCAGTAATTAACGACTCATCTTTTTCAGTAATTTTAATATCGCAAATTTTATCTGTATTTATTTTTACTTTGTTTAATTTTCCAAAAGCTAAAATTTTTTTAGGAGATGGAGGCTCTTACCTTTTAGGCGTTCTACTATCTTTGAACTCTATAAAAATTTATCAATTATCATCACAACTTTCTCCTTTTTTTCTTGCTATTATTTTGTTTTATATTTTTTATGAAGTATTTTTTTCATTTATTAGAAAAATGTATTTAGGCGTTTCTCCTTTAAAGCCTGATAAATTACATCTTCATATGTTATTGTATAATTTAATAAAAAAGAAATTTGGTTTAGCAAAATCTAATTATCTTACCTCTTTAATTATAAATTTCTTATATCTAATTTTACTAATTCCTGCGTTTTATCTCAAAAATGATTGGTTATTTTGTAAGATGTGGTTTTTATTTTTAATTGTTATTTATTCAGCATTTTATTTCTATTTGTATAAAAAAAATGAAAATATTTGATTGCATTACTTATTTTGATGAGCCTTTGCTTTTTGAGCTCAGGTTAAATATTCTAGATAAATATGTGGATGAGTTTATAGTTTCTGAGGCTACTTATACTCATAGCGGCGAGAAGAAAAAAATTAATTTTAATAAAGAGCTTTATCCTAAGTTTAAAGATAGAATTACACATATTATAATAGATCAAGAACCACAAAACTTGATTAAGTTAAATGAAGATGACTTAGAAAAAAATTCAACTTATAGGTTGAATGCAGCAAAAAGAATAGAATTTCAAAGAGATGCTATAAGTAAAATTTTTACCAGTAAAGATGACTGGTTGATATATAGTGACAGCGATGAAATTCCTAACTTAGAGCATATAGATCTTAAAAAAAATAATAGTAAAATTATTTTATTTAAACAGAGTGTTTCTTACTATAAATTTAATCTAATTTTACCTTCCTATAATTGGTTTGGATCTAAAGCTTGTAGAGTTAAAAATTTATCATCAATTTCCAAGCTAAGAAATATAAAGACAAAAAAATATGCCTGGTGGCGATTTGATACGTTTTTCAAATGGGATAAATTTATAAACCTTAAAATTATAGATGATGGGGGATGGCACTTTACTGAAATAAAAAGTCCTAAGGATATACTGATTAAACATAAAAATGACGAGCACCATGATGAGTTTGATCTCACTGGAATAAATCAAAATGATATAGAGGATATGGTTAAAAACAGGTATATACCTTACGATCATACAGCAGATAAAAGGAATCTTAGTAAAAAATGGAATAAAAATAATAGAGTAAGTTTAATTAAAATAAATGATAACAAATTACCAAAATATTTGATAAACCATAAAGATAAGTATTCAGAATGGTTTGATTAAAATGGGCAAGTGGCGGAATTGGTATACGCGCTAGTCTTAGGAACTAGTACCGCAAGGTTTAAGAGTTCGAGTCTCTTCTTGCCCACCAAAGAATAATTAATATGAAAATAGAAGTTCAAAATAAAAAAGGTTTAACCACGAAGTTATCTATAATAATTGATAAAAAGATAATTCAAGAAAAACTAAACAAAAGACTTCTAGAATTACAATCTGAAGTAAATCTTAAAGGATTTAGACCAGGAAAAGTGCCACCTAATGTTATTAAAAGTCAATTTGGTAAAGCGATTTATGGAGAGGTAATTGACCAAATACTCAAAGAAAGTTCAAACGAAGCTTTAAAAGAAAAAAAAATTAAACCAGTTGGACAGCCTAAGATAGATTTAAAAGTTTTTGGTGAAGGAAAAGACTTAAATTACGATTTAGAAGTAAGTTCACTTCCAAATATTAAATTAAAAAATTTTGAAAGTTTTAAAGCAACTGAATATAAAGTGGAGATTGAAAAAAAAATAATTGAAGAAAAACTTAATCAATTAGCAAAAGAACACAAACATTTCTCTGACAAAAAAATTTCAGAAAAAGCGGAATTAGGAGACCAAGTAGTGTTTGATTACTCAGCTACCGTTGATAACGCAAAATTTGAAGGATCTGAAGGCAAAGGAGTTCAATTAGAATTAGGTAAAGACTTATTTTTAAAAGGATTTGATAATCAGCTAGTTGGTGTAAAAAAAAATGAAAAGAAAATTATTGATGCAACTTTACCTGCCAATCATCCAAAAAAAGAATTGGCAAATAAAAAAACTAAATTTGAATGTACAATCTTAAATGTAAAAGCTCCTGAAAAAACAAAAATAGACGACAGTTTTGCCAAACATATGGGCGCAAAAGATTTGATTGATTTAAAAAAATTAATGGAGAGTCAAATTTTATCTCAGTTCAATCAAGCATTAAATTCAATTACCAAAAAAGAAATTTTTGATCAGATAGATCAAATGCATGATATTGAGATACCTGAAAATCTTGTTAATCAAGAACTTCAAGCAATAACAGAAAATTTAAAGAAAGAAGAGGCTGACAAACATAAAAAAGAAAACGAAAAACTGGCTAAGTCACGAATTAAATTGGGATTAATTTTAAATGAATACGGAGAAAAAAATAATCTTAAAGTTTCTGATGAAGAGGTAAATTCAGAAATACAAAAACAAATTAAAGGTATGCCAGGTCAAGAAAAAATGGTTTTAGATTATTATCAAAAAAATCCAAGTGCTTCACAAAGTATAAAAGGAGCCCTATATGAAGAAAAAATTATCTCGTTATTTAAATCAAAGATAAAACTTTTTCCAAAAAAAATTACCTCTAAAGAAGCTGAAAAAATTATCACTGAATTTAATAAGCCTAAAGTAAATAACTATCCTGACAGAGATGATAAAAAAACAGATGTTAAAGCTAAGGATAGTTCTAAGAAAATAGACAAAAAAAGAAAAAAAATTAGTAAAAAGTAATCATTAGTTGTATAAAACTAATTATGAGTCGTATTGAAGATCAAATGAATACTTTAATCCCTATGGTTGTTGAACAAACAAGTAAAGGTGAAAGAGCTTATGATATTTATTCAAGATTATTAAAAGAAAGAATAATTTTTTTAACCGGTCAGATTAATGATAATGTGGCTTCACTTGTTACA
>MDTB01176413.1_pt1 | contig 64751 bp, 64 predicted proteins | sample 811161 | NCBI WGS metagenome assembly MDTB01 (sample SAMN05326650, study PRJNA326480) | marine metagenome | isolation source: seawater | place: Mediterranean Sea | collected 2009
CACTAGTATTTAGTGAAATTGTTGATTTTAATATTGGAAACTTTCCAGTTTTAATTATTCCAAAGGTACCCCAACCTACAATAACAATGATTACAGATAATAATGGAATAATTTTTTTCTTTAAATTTTCTTTTTCAAACATTAAAATTAGAAAAGGAATTATCAAAACTAAAAAAACCATACTTGTTTTGCTTAAATATAAAATCATTAAAAAAAATGAAATAATATAATATTTATAAATAATATTAGAATTCATTACTAAAAATAAAGATGGTAAAATTAGATATATAATACTATCTGCAAAAAAAATACTTAGTCCAACATGAAAATTATATGGAATGATAAAAGAAAATAGGATTAATATTATGAAAGTTTTTAAATTTTTCGATCCATATTTACAAAATAAAAATGATGATAAAAAATATAAAGAAAAAAAAATAATATTTTTGAAAATAAAAATAAAATAAATATTAGAATTAATTTTTATTGCTATTGATAGTATAATTGGAAGAACTGGTAATCTTGCTACATATGACTTTACGCCATATAAAATAGAGGAGTATTCCCAATTAGTTACTAGGTTTTTTATCAAACCAGCATAAGAAAATTGTATTTTATCAATTATGATACTGTTATTAACATCAGATAGTTGGAATCGACTATTAATCAAATAAGCGTATATAATTGAACATAATGATATAAAAATTATATACAACAAGTATATAGAAAATATTTTAGATGCATTAAAATCAATAATTTTTTTATTAAAAAAGTTTTTAAAAATATGAAATTTCATTTTGAGGTATTATTTTCTAAAAAATTAAATATTACTGTTAATAATTAATGTTATATAAAATTATCATATTTATAACAAGTTTGTTGACTGACTCCTTTGAAAAAAAAATAGTTAAAAAAATAAAATCTACCGATATAAACCCAAAACTAATTATAGATGCAGGTGCACATATTGGTGAATATTCAGAGATTTTTTTAAAAAATTTTTCAACAATTAAAAAAATTTATTGTTTTGAACCTCAAATTAATATTTTCAAAATTTTAAAAAAAAAATTTTTAAAAACAAAAAAAGTACAATGTAAAAATATTGCGCTAGGTGAAAAAAATAAAATTGAATATTTTAATATAGGATATCATCAAAGATCCTCGTCTTTTTTACACTCTAATTCATCAAATCTATTTTATAAAATTAAATCAATTATACTTTTTGGAAAAGTTTCAAACTTAGTTAAATACAGAAATGCTGTTCATGTAAAATCAATTGATAATATATTTAAAAAGAAAACAAATATAGATATTTTAAAAATTGATGTTGAAGGATATGAATTAAATGTTTTAAAAGGTTCATTAAACCTCTTAAAAAATAATAAAATTAAATTAATAATAATTGAGATAACTTCTCATAAAATGTTTGAAGGTTATTCAAGTACAAAGATAGAGAAATTTTTAAAAGAAAATAATTTCAATTTATTATCTAGACATAAATTTCCATTTTATCCATTTGAGGATAGAATCTATATACACAAATCAGTAGCTATTAAAAAATGAAAAAATATGGTGGATTTGTAGATAAAAAATTTTTAGGAGGAAAAAAAGTAAATAAAAAGTATTTTGCTGTAAATGGTCGTTCTAGCTTCAATATAATTCTAGATACACTAAAACCTAAGAAAATATATTTGCCATTTTATATATGTGAAGAAATAATTCATGTTATTAAAAAAAATCAAATTAAATTTGAATTTTACAAGATAAATAAATCACTAAATATTAAAAAAAAAATAGTGACAAAGCATGATGAATACATTCTTGTAGTTGATTATTTTGGGTTAAGTAAGGTTGTTAATCGTAAAAATTGTATTTATGACTTTTCATTATCATTATTTAACGCTAAAAAAAAATTCCATCCAAATTTCACATCAGTTAGAAAATTTATTTTGAGTAGTTATGGCAGTTTTTTAAATTTGAATAATGTTGAAAAAAAATATCTTAGTAATAAAAAATTTCTAAATAAATTAGAAAATCCAAAAACACTAGAACAGTTTAGAAATAATGAAAAAAAACAATTAACTAATAAAATTCTATATCCTTCTAAGTATATGGATAGAAATATTGTTAAGACCAATTATGCAAAAATAAAAGAATTGCGATCAAATAATTTTAAAGTTTATCATAAAAAATTGATAAATTTCAACGAGTTAAGTCTTCCCATAAATCCGAAAGGGCCTTTGTATTACCCTCTTTTAATTAAAAATGGTGAATTAATAAGAAAACAATTAATTAAAAATAACATTTTTGTTCCGATATTATGGAATAATATTAAAACTGCTAAAAAAACTCAATTTAAATTTGAAACATATCTGGCAAAAAATTGCATTTTTTTACCATTAGATCAAAGATATAAAAAAAAAGATATTGAGTTTATTTTAAATTTACTTTTTGACTTTCTCTAAAATACTTTTTAAACGCCTTAAGCTCTAATTTAAATAAAGCATGATATAAATGAATAATTTTAGATTTTATGCCAAAAGGTTCTTTAGCCTGACTTAATATTTGGCCTGAGTCAACTTTTTCAATAACCTTATGAACAGTAGCTCCTATAAATTTTGGTTTATCTTGATAGATATTTTTTACAATTTTTTGGCCAGGATATAGTGGTAACAAACTAGGATGAATATTCAATGGTTTATATCTAAATTTGACTAATATTTTTTTTGGTATTATGTACTTATAACCATTTAAAATTATTTTTTTACTAAGTGTTTTATTTAATAATTTAAATGAGTCTTTTTTGTTACTGTAACTAGAAAAATTTAAATTTTTACTAATACAAAAATCTTCAGCATAAGAACCTTTTTCACAGTAAATATGATCTAATTTATTTTTTTTTAATAAAAACTCTAAAATATAAGATCTATTTGTGAATATTGTGTACACAAACTTATATTAATTCAATTTCATTTAATTCTTTTTGCATCAATTTTTTTTCAATATTCATAAGAGTATCAATTATTGATAGATCAAAGCTAGCACTATTTTTATTATCAAGAAGATTTGTTGGATTTAAAAAATTTAATTCAATATTAGAATTTTTAAAATCATCTTTATCATAAATTTTTTTACCACCTATTGCATTTATGTATATTTTTGAATTTAAGATCTTACAAATTTCTTTTATTTTCTTATCCTTCTTAAATTCACTTCCAATATTCAATGAAGAAGAGTTAATAATTTTTGTATTAATTTCTAAATAATTTACAATTTCTTTTATTGAATTAGTTACAAAGTTTGACAGGTTCATGCTATTAAAATTTAATATCTTTTCAATAAGTGGATAAATAACTCTAAAATTAACACTTTTTTTGTAATATTCTCTAATTGCTGATAAGATTTTTCTTTTATGTTGCGCCCAATTTGTAGCAAGATACCTCTCATTGATATTCTTTTGAAATTTATCTTTTTTAATTGGAATTGAAATAGTTTTAATTGAATTCTTGAAAATAATTCTATTCTTATTTATCCACCCTCCTTTTATATATTGTACATCGTCATGTATGACAAATGTATCTACTTTATGTATTAATTGCCAATAGCTCAATTTTGGAAAAAAATATGGCTGCATAAGAGCTATCATTACTTTTTTTTTGCAACTACATAAATGCTAGAGCAAAGCTCGGGGAATTCGTTACCAAGTTTATAGCAAGCATCAAGATAATCTTTATTAATTATTTTATTTTTTAAACTCAAATCAATTTGAAAATTTGCTAAAGCTTTAAAAAAAATTCCACCAAAATCTAATATCTTATAACCTGAGTCTTTAACTTCTTTTGTGAGCTTCTTCAAATCAAAAGTTACATGATGTCCATGTTTTTTTTCTTGCCAAGTAACAGATGTAGTTTTTTTTATAATTCCCATTTTTACTGCTAGTCTTCTAGATCCTGCATTTGCATTTGGGGTAACTAAAAAAAATTTACCTTTTTTTTTTAATTTTTTACAAATATTTTTTAATAATTTTTTTCTTTTCAAAATATGCTCATAGGTATGAATGAGAAATATGTTGTCATACTTTTCATCATCCTCTACATTCTGTAAATCTTCTAGGTCACCCTGAATTATATTTGTATTATTTAATTTCTTTTTTTGTAAGTATTTAATACTTTTGCTAGAACCTTCTATAACTTTAAGATTTTTAAATAATGAATCTAATTTTGTTGTGAAATTTCCACTACCAGCTCCAAGCTCCAACGCATTATTACCTGAAAATTTAGGTTTAAATTTTTTTATCATATAGTCGTGCATTATATAATCAAAATTTGAATAATAATTTTGTGATTTATTAACTATTTGTTTATCTAATGTTTTTGAATAATTCATAAATATTAGTTTTTTATTTGATCTTTTTGAAAAAATCTATTTTTTTCCGTCTGAAAAAATTCTTTATATGTTTTGGGTGTTCTACTAGTATAGCCCAAAAGTTGTTTAAGATATAAGCTCTTAGTTTTAAATTTTTTAAATATTTCGCTAAAATCCATAATAGGTTTTATATGAGGAGGGGTTAGAGAAATTGTAACAATTATTCTTTTTTTATCACCTTTTTTATTACCAGCTCTGTGTAATAAACTTGCATCAGCTATCAAAATATCCCCTGGCAATAATTTTTTTTGTACAAGCTTATTGTTTCTAAGCTTAAATATAGTTGAGCCATTACTTTGGTCACACAATGTAATTGGTATTATACATAAAATCATTTCAGCATGAGCATTCTTATTAAAGTATCTTACATCTCTATGCCATTTAGATGATCTTTTATAATTTTTTTTATCAGATATAGCTGAACAAGAATTAATTATAAATTTTGATTTAAAATGATTAGCTATTTTCTTTGAGTCATGTAATTGCTTCAAAATTTTATTTAATTCTTTATACTTTTGACCAATAAAATTTAGTGCTGCACCACCTTCAAAATATAAATCATTTTTTTTTAATTTTTTTTCATGAATTAAAATTTCATTTACTAATTTATTATAATTAATATTTCTAAAAAATTTTTTGTGGTGAACTACTCTATTTGTATACATGTTTAAATTATAGGCTATTGATAACCTTTTTGATAATCAAATCAGTTTTTTTTAAACTTTGGTCAATATAGAATGGTATCGCAAAACTATACTTATTTACAATTTCTGTATTAATCATACTTGATTTTTTATATTTTTTAAAAAAATTTTCACGGTGCATCGGTCTTTGTGCCCACGGTTTAAAAATTTTAATACCTTTCTTATTTAAAGATTTTTCTAACATATTATAATTTTTTGTTTTTGATAGTAAAAATATTTTTGAAGTAATCCATTTTTTACCCATTTCGATATTGAAATATATTCTATTAATTTTGGACAATTTTTTAGATATATACAAATTCTTTTTCTTTAATTCTTTTTTTATGACTTCAATTCTTTTAAAATTTGCTATCAAAATTGCAGCATCATATTCAGAAAACTTACCATTAAAACCATTTAAATAAATATTTCTATTTTTTTTTTTGAATCCGAAATTCAAAATATTTTCTAATTTTTTATAATATTTCTTTGGTGCGATTATTAATCCAGACTCATTTGCAGGTAAACTTTTTGTAGGATGAAAGCTACATGTAATAAAAATTTTTGAATAGTCTAGCTTTCTTGGTAAATTTATAAAAGTGTCAGCAGCATCATATATTAATAAAATTTTATTTTTCTTTTGTATTTCATTCAAAGTTTTTATTTCTATTGGAAAACCAAAGGGAGATACGAACATTATTGCAGCTATTTTTCCTCTATATTTTTTCAATAAATACTCAAGTTCCTCCTTATTGATGCTAAAATCCTTTAGATTTATATCAACAAATAATGGTTCAAAACCTCCTTCAATTATTGTTTGAGGATTAGAATAAAAACTAAAAGATGGCACAATAATATATTTTTTAATTGTAATATCTTTTAATAATTTGCAGCATGCTAATAATGAAGAGTGTCCGCTGGAAGTAAAAATTACTTTATTTTTTTTTAAATCAAAATATCTCTCTATTTTCTTTTGCAAAACTCTATAAAGTGGTCCATAATTTGAATACCACCTATTCTTATCAATTTTTTTTAATAAATAACTTAATTCTTTATACTTGCTTAATAGTGGACGAGAAGTTAATTGCATCATATATATATAATTTTACTAAAATATTATTTATATGTTAAAAAAAAAAATTTCAATTTTAATTCCAGTTTATAATAATTCATTAACACTAAATGTGTTATATAAAAGAATATTATTGACAATTAAATCAATAAAAAAATTTAAATATCAAATAATTTTTGTAAACGATAACAGTAAAGATAATTCAGAGACACTACTTAATAAAATTTCTATCAAAGATAAAAATGTTACAGTGATTCACTTATCAAAAAATTTTGGACAAGCTGCAGCAATTTATGCAGGATTTGATTTTGTTAAAGGAGACTACGTCATATGTTTTGATGCTGATTTACAGGATCCGCCTGAATTGATTAAGACAATTGTTAAAGAATTTAAAAAAAAAAATGATATTGTGATAGCATCAAGAAAATCATCACAAGAAAATATTTTTAGGACAATTGCTTCAAAAATTACTCATTCTTTTATAAAAAGGTTAGTTCCCGAATATCCATCAAATGGATTTAATTATTGGGCAGTTACAAAAAAAATGTTTGAATTAATAAAAAGAAATGAAGACTCCTCAAAAGCAATTCAACTCAAAATATTAGATTTAGGATTTAAGATTAAAATAATTTATTATGATAGAAGTAAAAGAATAAATTCTAAGTCACAATATTCATTTTTTAAATTAACAAATAATTTTGTATCTTTATTTTTTTCAAGTTCCACTGCACCAATAAGATTTGGCTTTTTTATAGCAATATTAATAGCCTTACTTGGATTGATAAATCTCGGATCAGTATTTGTCTCATACCTAAATGGAGAAATGCCATTTAAGGGTTGGGCTCCTTTAGTTTTTTTCATAATCTTTTTTGGGTCAGCAAATTTATTTTTTGTTTGTATAGTTGGAGAGTATGTGATCAGACTATCAAAATTTTTAGATAGTAAGCAATCATATTATATAAAAAAAATAATCAATAAATAATCTAATGAAAAATATAATTATAACTGGAGGCTCAGGTTTTATTGGAACAAACCTTATATTATTTTTGTTAAACAAAAAATTTAATATTTTAAATCTAGATAAGTTAAGTTTATCTTCTAATAAATATTTATTAAAAAAAAAAATTAAAAATTATAAGTTAATTAAAATAGATTTAGCAAAAACAAATCCTTCTAAAATTAATAAAATTTTAAAAAAATTTAAACCTAATTATTTAATTAATTTAGCTTCCGAAACGCATGTTGATAGTTCTATCGAAAGACCTAAATTGTTTTTAGAGTCAAATGTTTTAGGAACCTTAAATTTACTGATTGCTTGTGTGAAATATAATAAAAAAAGTAAAATAAAATTTATTCACATTGGTACAGATGAAGTCTATGGACAATTAAAATTTAATGAAAAAAAAAAGTTTACAGAAAACAATAAAATGGATCCTCGTAACCCTTATTCAGCAAGTAAAACTAGTGGAATAAATTTTGTTAAATCTTTTTATAATACATACGATTTACCAACATTAGTTGTTAATCCATCTAATAACTTTGGCTGCTTTCAATATCCAGAAAAGCTAATTCCCAAAACTATTTTAAGCATATTACAAAATCAAAAAATCCAAATATATGGAAAGGGCCGAAATATTAGAGATTGGGTACATGTTAATGATACAGCAAATGCAATTTATACACTAATGCTAAAAGGAGAAACTGGAGAGACATATAATATAAGCTCAAACAATTCTATTTCTAACTTAGAACTAGTAAAAAAAATTAGCACTATTTTAAATCGAAAGCTTAATATTGATTATGTAAAGGACAGGCCTGGTCATGATGAGAAATATTTATCCTCTAATAAAAAGTTAATAAAATTAGGGTGGAAGCCCAAGATAAGCCTTATGCAAGGTCTAACAAAAACTGTATTATGGTATAAAAGTAAACCAAACTTAAAAAATTTTAAAAGTTTAAAAAATACTTACAAAAGAATTGGGGAAAGAATCAAATGAAAGGAATCATTTTAGCTGGGGGGAAAGGTACTAGATTAAATCCAATGACAAGTTATATGAATAAACATCTATTGCCCATTTATAATAAGCCTATGATTTATTATCCTTTAGCATTACTACTTTTATGTGGAATAAAGGATATATTAATAATAACAAATAAAGAAGATATAATTTTTTTTAAAAAATTATTTAATAAAAAAAGATATCCAAAAATTTCTTTTTCTTTTGAAATCCAAAATAAACCTAATGGAGTTGCTGAGGCTTTTAATATTTCTAAAAAATTTATTCAAAAGTCTGAAAAAAATATTTTAATATTAGGGGATAATTTTTTTTATGGACAAAAACTTCCACTTCTTGTTAAAAGTGTTTTAAAAAAGAAAAAAAATCATATTTTTTTATATCATGTAAATAATCCAAAGAATTTTGGAAATATTGAAATTAAAAAAGAAAAAATTGTTAAATTAGATGAAAAATCAAATAAAATTCATAACAATTTAGCCATAACAGGACTATATATATTTAATCAAAAATCTTTAGATAACTATGATAAATTAAAAAAATCTAAGAGAGGTGAATTTGAAGTAACTGATTATTTTAATTTATCGAACAAAATAAATGATTTAGATTTTACTATTTTGAGTAGAGGAATTACTTGGCTTGATATGGGAACATACGAAAATTTGCTAGAAACATCTAGCTTTGTAAGAATTATTGAAAATAGGCAAGGATATAAAATAGCTGATATTGACGATATTCTTAAAGAAAATTAAAAATCTTTTGGGAAATTTTTATTATTTTTTTAAATGGTTTATTAAATCAATTACAAGAAGTAATAAATATTGATGAACGTTTTCGATTAAATTATAATTTTTTGAATTAACTGCAAAATTTATATTACCTAACTTATTAACTAAATTTTTTCCATTGAACCCTGTTAAAGTTACAAGTTTATTTTTTTTTATTTTAGTAAATTTTGCTGCATTAATTATATTTTTAGAATTGCCACTCGCAGATATTAAAATTACCAAATCTCCACTATCCAAGTAAAATTTTAAAGCTTGTTTTAACCAATTTTCATAACCATAATCATTTGAAAAACATGTTAAAAGATCACTCTCATTAAAATTAATACATCTAACACCTCCATTTTTTGTCATATCAACACTAAAATGACTTGCTATAGCAGCACTTCCACCATTACCAGCAACAATAATTTTTTTTTTATTTTTTTTTATATTTATTATTAGATGAAATAATTTTTTGATTTTTAATTGTGTAATTTTGTCAATTTGTAATAAATTTAAAAATTCGTTATTATAATTTATAACAAATTGATCTAATTTTTTCATAATAATTTCTTTTCAAGTTTATGCGACCATTTTTTATTAAAGAAAAAACTTTTGTCATCTATATAAATATCAAAACTAGGTTTTCCAAAAATCAATTCATGAAAATTAACTTGCCATTTTGTAAGTTGAGTCATTGTGAAGGAATATCCCTGTTTTTTAGCTTTTGTAATACTATTATTGTTTCTATCCATAAATCTAGCTGTAAAAATTTTTATATAATAACCTTTTTCAAACAGTTTATTTACAAGATTAATATTTTTTTTAATTGGTTTGCTTTTATTGTAATTACTACCAATAGTTTTGCACAAAACATTATCTAAATCAAAACAAATTATTTTTTTTTTCATAAATTAATTTATTTTAGTTTGATCTTAAATTTAAAATTTGGTCTATGAAAATTTTTTTGAATTTTATCAAATTCTTGCTTAAAATTTTTAATATCAATTTTTTCATTACATTGCATTATGTCTTTATGTGCAGTTTTTAACAAATTATCACCTAGAGATAGCTCCTCTGTTAACTTTTCACCTTTTTTAAGTCCAATAATTTTTATAGGTATATCTCCGTCGGGGTTTTTGCTAGTTTTAATCGTATTACCACTTAATCTTACAATTCTTTTAGCTAGTTCATAAATGTAAATTTGTAGACCCATGTTGAGTGCAAAAATTTTATTACCATTTTGATTTAAATGAGAAGCATTGATGACTAATTGAACAGCTTCTGTAATTGACATAAAGTATCTTTTCACTTTTTTATGAGTAACAGTTAAAGGCAAATTATTTGATATTTGTTTTAAAAATATTGGTATCACTGAACCGCTTGATCCTATAACATTTCCGAACCTAACAATTGTAAAATTCGTTTTAGATTTATTTTTAAAATGTTCATATTGAATTAGTTTTTCACCAAATTTTTTTGTAATACCCAGTATACTTTTTGGTTTAACAGCTTTATCTGAGCTTATAAAAACAAAATTTTTAACCTTTTTATATAATGAAAACTTAACCATTGTATTGGTCGCAAAAATATTATTTTTAATCATTGAATAAGGATTTTCTTCTCCAAAATTAACATGTTTATAAGCAGCTGCATGATAAATCTCATCAAGATTTATTAATTTAAAATAATTTTTCAAAAAGTATTCATCATTACAGTCACCTAAAATTGGTTTTACAATTTTGATATTAGATTTTTTTTCTTTAATTCTACTTATTAAAGTAAAAAGATTGATTTCTGAAATTTCTAAAATAAAAAGTTTATTTGGTTTATGCTTTAAAATTTCAACACATAATTCACTTCCAATTGAGCCACCGCCACCTGTTACAAGTATATTTTTATTCTTTATTTTTTTTTCTAATATTTCTTTTTTTACAATTATTTTTGGTCTATTGACAATTTCATAAAAATTTAGGTTAGAAATAACCGATTTATTTAAATATTGTTTTAAGTAATTTTGGTGAGTATTTAATTTTTTAATTCTTATATTTTTATCTTCATATTTATCAAATAAATTTGAAATTTCACGATCTGTTAAACTTTTACTACCAATTATAATTTCATTAATTTTAAAACTATCAATAATATCATGTAATTTATTTTTTTTAAAAATTTTAATCCCATTGAGTTCTCTTTTTTTATGCAGATTATTTGTGTCGATTAAACCTTTAACTACTCCGTTATTTATATTTTGTCTGATGTTTTTTATTAATTCAATATTAAATTGATCAATTCCTATTATTAAAATTTTTTTTTCTTTATTTGATAGACGAAGGTTTAAATTAATTAAAAAATTTAAAAAAACACGATGGGATAATATCAGAATACCTATAATTATTGTTGCAATAAAAGAGATTGATCTAGGATAATATAAAATTTCATATAAATAAAAATTTATTGGAACCAAAACAACTAAACACAATAAAATAGATATGACAATTTTCTTGATAGAAAAATAATCAAAATATCTTATTAAAATCTGATAAATATTATTTATAAAAAAGACCAAATAGAATATTATTAGAAACATTAAATAAACTCTAAAATCAATTTCTAATACTGAATAGATCTTTTCAAGTCTTAATGAATATGCTGCAACAATTGAAAAAATAATAATGATGAAGTCTGAAAAAATTAGAAAAAATTTTTTTTTATAATTATCTAATTTATTTAGGTTGAATTTTAACATCAAATATTTTTTAGTGTGATATTCCCATTCTAGTAAAAACTACCTTAATTGTTTTAAAAATAATCATCAAATCTAATAAAAAATTTTTTTTATTCATATACTCAATTTCCAAATTCAATTTATCTTTGTCAGAGATGAGATCTCTCCCATTTATTTGTGCATAACCTGTAATACCAGGCATAATCTTGTCAATTCCATACTTTTTTCTATTGTTTATTAAATCTAATTGTGATGGTAACGCAGGCCTAGGGCCTACAATAGCCATTTGTCCCTTAATTACACAATAAAATTGTGGAATTTCGTCAATACTTAATTTTCTCATAATTTTACCCAATTTAGTAACTTTTGAACTGGGATTTTTCAACTTAGCTGACTCAATTAGTTCAGTGTTTATATACATTGTTCTAAACTTAATCATTTCAAATTTTTTATTATTTTGTCCTACCCTTGTTGAAATAAAAAACACAGGACCTCTTGAGTCCAATTTAATTAATATTGAGATAACCAACATTAGAGGTAATAACATTAAAAAAAAAATTAAACTTAAAAAAAAATCAGTTAATCTACTCAATCTTTTTTCCTTTTTGGGTAAAAATTTTATATAGGATTAAATAAGCTAAAATTGTCAAAATTAATACGTTAATTTTATTTTCGATTACATAAAATAGTATAATATTTATCAATATGAAAAATTGTATAATTATAAAAGCCTTAAATTTTTTAAATTTTTTTTCAATTAAATGATGAATATGATTTCGATCAGGACTAAATGGATTTTTTCCATTAAAAACTCTTAATAAAAAAAGTCTAAACATATCTAAACCAGGTAATGATAAAATTACAAATATTTCTTCAAGCGTAAATGATTGATTCAAATTATAAGATTTTATTAAAACATAAGAAATTACAAATGCTAAAACTTGTGTACCACTATCACCTAAAAAAATTTTATTTAAAGAATTATAAAATAAAAATAAGATTAAAACACAAATAAAGATTGTACTTAGAGAAATATATATACCTTTAAATAAAAAAATTGAAAAAATTATAATACAATAAGTAGCAGTTTGAAGATTTATGCCATCAAACATATTAATTGCATTAAGAAAAAGTAAGACACACAAAATAGTAAATAAATATGAAAAATTATTTAAATAAATTGGATTTTCAAAAAATGAAAAATTAAGTTGTTTAACAACTAAGTTGTCATCCGTTAATGTTAGAAATAATAAAATAAAAAAGTTTAAAAACAATTTTTTATTTGCGCTCAAGTTATATTTATCGTCAAAAATTCCTATGCAGAAAAAAATAATTGTTCCAATACAAAATGTGAAATATTCACGCTTGTTAATAATTTCTTGAGAGAGATTTAAATTTAAAAAATAATCTAATACAAAAAAAAATATTAAATTATAAATTATTAAAATACCTCCAAATAAAGGGACATTATTTTTATGAAATTTTCTGACATTGTCAGCAACATCAAAGATATTTATAAATTTTGTGATTGGGTTGAAAAAAATAATAATTGGCATATTAATTATTACAAATATTAAGATTATATTTTCAAACATAAAATTTTTTAGAACTAATAGTATATATTAAAAAAGAAAGTGGATAATACATAATGGTTGATAACCAGTTATTAAAAAAGTTTCCAGATGGCAATAGTGGAAACAATGTCATGAAATAAAAGCTCAAGAGACAAATAGCTTTATCAGTAATAAATTGTTTTTTTCTAAATATCTGAAAATAAAGATTTTTAATTAAAAAATAACAGGTGCTTATAAAAATTCCCATTAAAATCAAAAATCCAAAAAGTCCTGTCTCAGCAAGCATTTGTGCATAAAAATTATGTGGATGAGTTGTGCATGCATTATGAGAAACAAAATTTTCTTTTTTTGCGCAATAAAATCTAAACATTTTTGTTCCATGTCCAACTAATGGTTTTTCTTTAAACATATTATATGAAATCAAATAATGGCCCTCATAAATTTTACTAAATAAAACTATTCTTTCGCTATCTTGATTAAGGCCCATTTGATTAATTGTTTGGGTAATTACACGATTTCTAACCTTTTCACTCAAAGATATAAATGACGCAAATACAATAATTATAATTAATAATGGAATAAAAAAAATTTTTCTAAGATTTGCTGATGAAAAAAAAATAAATAAAAATGATAAAATAAATAATCCAATAGAAGTTCTTTCGCCACTTAGTAGGACAATTGTAAATGCTACAACTATTACAAATGTTATTGTAATCTTAAACTTTTTTGATAAATCAGTATTTGAGTTATACATTATTAAAAATATCAACAAGGGAAAAAATCTAGCTGTGTAACTTCCTAAAACTTCGTCATCACCAAAAAAACTTGTGATTCTAAAATTAGATCCATAATCATGTGCATATCCAAAAATATTTTTATCAAAAAAATACTGGTAAAGTGTGTCTATAAATAAAAGTGAATAAATAATTAGAAAAATATATAATAAATTTTTGAAAATAATTTGATTATTATTTATTATAAAACTTGCAAAAATCGCAAATAAACCAAATCTAAAATAAAAGATACTACTTTTTATTGATATAATATTTAACGTTAAAATAGATACTAAAGTTAGTAAAATGCACATCATTATAAATAACTTAATGTATATATTTGAAAAAATTTTGAACTCTTTTCTATAAAAAGACGAAACTAATAAACTTATTGTTATTAATACTACAGACAAGTCTGGTAATAAAGGACCCGTTATTAATAAAAATGGAATAGATATAAATAAAATAGATAAAAAATTAAGCAATAATTTATTATGATTTAATATCATTTTCTAATTATAAATTGCATAATTTTATAAGGAATTCTTAACAAAATAATAAACCAATTATTATAAATATTATTTTCTTTAAAAGATTTTAAAATTTCTTTTGAAGATATAATATTACTTTTTAGTGATTGTGTGCTAGCTCCTCCATGTTGCATTACAACGTATGTATCGTCAATTATTTTATAATTTATTTCTTTTTTTCTTAATATTCTTAAATAGAATTCAAAATCTCCAGCAATTTTATAGTTTTCCTTGTAAGTTCCATATTTTTTATAAACTTCTTTTTTCAAAAACATAGATGGATGTGGAGGAGAAATACCTAAATATAGCATCCATGGTTTGAAACCAACCGGACTATATTTTCTAATTATCTTGCTATTTCTTCTTTTTATTATTGTTGTTCCAAATAAACATGCAATACTTTTATTATTGCTAAATATTTTTACTATATTTTGCAAAGTATCTTCATTAAAATAACAATCATCAGAATGCAAAATAGAAATTAAGTCCCCAGTTGCTAGATTGAGGCCTTTATTAATAGCATTGTAAATACCGGTATCTTTTTCAGAAATAAATTTATTTATAAATTTTTTATGTTTAGAAAGAATTTGTTTAGTATTATCAGTTGAGTTACCATCTACAACAATATATTCAATGTTCTTATATTTTTGATTAATTACAGAATTAATAGTTTTTTCAATAGTTTTTTCGCTATTTAAACAAATTGTAATAATAGATATTTTCATCAATTATCTTTGAACAACCCAATTCCCAATTACAAGTATATCCATATTTGTTCTAATATAACAATCTATTGCTTCAGCTGGATTGTTTACAATTGGTTCATTTTCATTAAATGATGTATTTAAGATTATTGGCACACTTGTGATCTTATAAAATTCTTGAATTAAATTATAATAATTAAGATTTTGATTTTGAGTAATTGTTTGCAATCTTCCGGAGCCATCAATATGAGTTATACCAGGTATAAATTTTCTTTTTTCTTTTTTTATCATTTTAACCTCACTCATGAAGGGGACATCACAATCTTCTTCAAACCAATTTTTTACTTGATCTTTTAAAATAGAAGGCGCAAATGGTCTAAAGTTTTCTCTTCTTTTAATTTTTTTATTTATAATTTCTTTAATATTTGGGTTTCTAGGGTCTGCTAAAATCGATCTATTTCCCAAAGCTCTGGGTCCCCATTCAGATCTACCCTGAAACCAGCCAACTATATTTTCTTTTGATAATTTTTTTGCAATAAAGGGGTATAATTTTTCATATTCATAAAAGTCAATTTTAAATTTATGACTTAATCCTTTTTCATTAATAATTTTTAAAATTTCATCACTCTTATACTCGGGCCCTAAGTATGAATAATTATCTACTTTAGGTTTTTCTTTATATTTCTTATGTAATATAACTGCTGCAGAACCTATAGAACCACCAGCATCTCCAGGGTTTGGTGAAACATATATTTCCTTAAATTTTGTATTTTTAATAATTTTTCCATTAGCTAATGAATTCATTGCACATCCTCCTGATATAGTAAGCTTATCAAGTTCATATTTTTTATAAATAATATTTGTGATATGAAATAGAATTTCTTCGTAAACTACTTGAGTTGATTTTGCTAAATCAAGATGTCTTTGAGAAATTTTTTCATCATTTTTTCTCTCTTCTCCAAGCAAATCAATCAATTTATTTGAATATAAATCTTTATAAATAAATTGTCCTTTATCATTGGTATAAAAAATTTTTTTTTTGTGATGTACAAAATATTTTAAATTTAATTTAAATCCTTTTTTTGTTTTTAAAATAATTTTTGAAATTTCATTCACATATTTGGGATTACCATATGAAGATAAACCCATTAACTTATATTCATCTCCATATGATTTAAAACCTAAAAATTGTGTTAAGGCTTGATAAAAAATTCCCATTGAATGTGGGAAAGCAACTTTGTTGTCAATTACCAACTTATTATTTTGATAAGATCCATAAGCAGAACTTGCAAAATCGCCAAATCCATCAATAGATAAATTTACACATTTAGAAAATTTACTAAATAAAAGTGATGATGCTATGTGAGCCTCATGATGATCAACAAATTTTATTTTACCCCTAAATTGTTTTTTGTTATCAATTTTAGATAAAAGTTTTGAAAGTGCTATTTTTTTCCTTGCATTAATTAAACTAAATAATGCAATTTTTATTGAAGAGAGATGTGTAATAACAAAAAAAAATTTTTTAATTATTCCTGAAATGGGGTTTGTGTTAATTGTCACTAAATCTATTTTGGAAATACTTATATTTGCTTGTTGCAAACAGTAATTTATTGAATTGACTGGAAAATTAGATGTGTGTTTTACTCTTGTAAACCTCTCCTCCTCTGATGCAGCAAGTAAAACATTGTTTCTAAACAAACAAGCAGACGAGTCTGAGTGTAAAAAATTTAAGCCTAAAGTATAATAATTAGACACTTAATTGTTAATCCAATCTTTAGATTTTTGACTTTCATTATATAAATCAAAATATATTGATTTTAATCGTTTTGAACAATTTTCATTATCGAATTCAATTTCAATTAAACGTCTTGCTTGATAACTCATTTCTAAAATATTTAACGTTTTTAATTTTAAAAGTCCCTCATATAAACTTTTTTTATTTGTTTCTATTACAATTCCAGCGCTATATTTTTCAATAATATTTAATCTACACTGCTTTGATATAATTACAGGCAAATATGAACCAAGGGCTTCTTTTAAAGCTATAGAATCACCTTCTTCAAATGATGGTAATATGAATAGATCATAATTTTTTAAATATTCAATTTTGTCATTTCCATAAATTGGATTGTTGTATACTACTTTTTCTTGCAAAGAACGGCTTAGTATTGATTTTTTTAAATTATTAATATCTTTACTTAATCCAGAGCCTGTAATTTCAAAACAAAATTTATCAAAAAAATCGTCTGGAAGTTCTTGTATGACGTCTAGTAATAAATTAAGACCTTTTTTCTTATGAACTCTTCCAAAAAAGATAATTTTTTTTTTTATTTTATCTTTTAAATTTCTTTTTTTATATTTCTCCAAAGAAAGTCCATTTGGTATAACAAACGCATCTTTAATTTTTAAATTTTTTTTTGCTTCTTGTAATTCATTAATTGTAGAAAAAAAAGCTGCATGAGATGAATTATATGCTGGTTGTAAAAAAAATTTTATAAATAATTTTTTTTTTATGTATCCTTGTTTTATAGACCAATTATCTAGGTATCCATGGCCAACAAAAAAAAATTTTATAAGAATTTTATTTAGGAAATATACAATAATTATAACTTTCAAAGACCAAATTTCATGAAAATGAATTATATCAAATTTTTTAAAGAACTTATATAATCTAATCCGATAAGATCTAAATAATAAAGATTTTATTAAAAATAAATAACTTAGACAATTTAACTTTAATATACTTATAATTTTTTTTTCACGATTAATTACTTCCATCTGATTTTTTAATACTTCTGGCGGACCGCCATGACTAGAGTCTGTGGTTTTAATTACCGATAAAATTTTCATGATAAAACTTTTTTATATAAATTTTCGTATAATCTAAAAATTTTTTGAGAGTCAAAGTTTTCTTTAATTAGTTTTAAGGCATTTAGGCCCATTGTGTATCTTTCCTCGTCACTTAATTCCATAAATTTATCAACATTGGATTGAATGTCTTGTTTTGTAAAATTAAAAACATATCCTGCATTATATGAATTGATTATTTTCCAAGGTGTTTCAAAAGTAGTCAAAACTGGTAATCCATAGGATAAGGCCTCGCCTATTGATATACCAAAGTTTTCACTTTTACTTGGTAATATAAATCCATCTGCCTCGATGAAAATTTTTTTTTTTTTTATCTAATTCAAATATAGATCCTAAATAGAAAATACAATTTTCTAATTTAAATTTTTTTATATCTAACATTGTTTGTTTAAAAAAATATTGGTCTGATATAGGTCCATAAATATGAAGCTCCCAATTCAATTTGTTTTTAAGATTTTTCCAAATAGAAATTAATTCAAGCAGACCCTTTTTGTTATGTATTCTTGAAAAAAAAAGAATCTTTTTTTTTTCATTAAATTTTAGCTTTGGTGTGAAATTATAATCAATTGGCAAACCGTGTCCAATAACTTCTATTTTTGAACTTATTCCATTTTTTTTAATATTTTCTGCTTCGATATCACTTGTGGCATGTAGGGCATCTACATTATTTAATATTTTTTTTTGATATAATTGCCAGGCAATTTTTTTTTTTAATTTTTTTTGACTTAATGCCCATGGCTCTAAAGCTCCAAATGGACTTATTATGATTTTTTTTTTTAATTTTTTTGCAATATAATAAACTCTGATTAAAAAGGGTCTCCAGATTCCATAAATATGGACCAAATCGTAATCATTTATTATGTACGCTAAGTCTAATTTATATTTGAAGTGATTAGTTTTTTCAAAAATTAATTTGTTAGATATTTTTCTACTATTTAAATATTCAATTTCTTGAGTTATAGCAGTGTATGGACCTCCATACTCTTTGAAATGACTTTCAGCAACTATTAAAATTTTCATTCAAATCTTTTTTTGAATCTTTTGATATTTTGTTTATACCAATCATTTATTTCAGTAATTTTGTCTTCTACTTTTACTGAAGGTTTCCAACCTAAATCTTTTAATTTTTTAAAATTAACACTATATCTAAAATCGTTAAATGGCCGATCTTTTACAAATTTAGTACTTCTCTTTAAATCTACATTGTTTTCTTTTGCGATAATTTTAACAATATCAATATTTTGATATTCAAAAGAAGAACCAACATTGTACGAACTATATAACCTCCCCTTTTTAATTAAGACATCTAATGCTTTACAAAAATCGCCTACATATAAAAAAGTTCTTTTTTGAATTCCTTTTCCGTGAATTGTAAATTTTTTATTTTTAATAAATGACCAACAACAACCACTAATTAATTTTTCTGGATGTTGTCTTGTCCCAAATATATTATTAGCTCTAATTGTTATAACTGGTAGCTTGTATGAATGTATATAACCATTTACGATCATTTCGGCTGCAGCTTTGGAGCTAGAATATGGGTTGGATGGATTAAACCTGTCGTTTTCGTTAAAACTTCCTTTAAAAATTTCTCCATAAATTTCATCAGTACTGATATGTATTATTTTTTTTACTTTATTCTCTTTACATGCTTGCATTACATTTTTTGTTCCTAGTACATTGGTCATTACAAAATCATCATTCAACCTAAAGGAATTATCTACATGACTTTCTGCTGCAGCATGAATGACTAGATCAGCTTTGATCGTAATTTTTTTTAAAGTAGAAAAATCAAGAATATTTTTTTTTAAAATTTTTAATCTTTTTTCTTTTTTAATAAGATTAAGATTATTTATACTGGCTGCATAAGTGATTTTGTCTAAAACTATTATTTTTGCTTTTTTGTATTTTGCAAAAAAATATTCCACTATATGTGAGCCTATGAATCCGCAGCCTCCAGTAATTACTATTTTTTTCATTTTTTTAATAATTTTTGATATGTTGAAATAACATTTTTTCCATATGATTCCCAAGAAAAACTATCCTTGATTTTTTTTTGAGCTCTCATTCCCATTTCAAAACAAATAGATTGATTATTATATAAGTATAAAATTTTTTTTTTTAATTCTTCGGTATTTCTTATAGGTAAAATGAAGCCATCATTAGAGTTATCTATTATTTCATCACCTCCTGAATTGGGTGTGCAAATTACTGGTAATCCACAACACATAGCTTGAAGTTGAACCATTGATAGTCCTTCTTCAATTGAGCATGTAATAAAAACATTTGAATAAGAATATTGTTCACTTAATTTAGATTGACTAATAGATTTTTTAAAAACAATTTTTTTATTGGATTTATATTTATTGATTTTTGACCTAATCTCCTCATCAATATTTCCAATCATTAAAAGTTGACTATTTTGTAAATTTAACTCATCAAAAGCTTTAAGTAAATAAAGTACACCTTTTCTTATTGAAAGTGTACCTGTGTATATAATTCTAAATATGAAATCTTTTTTTTGATTTGAATTTTGTTTTTGAAATTCTTTTAAATTAACTCCATATGGTATTTTAATTATTTTTTTTTCTGAAAATCCTCTAGTCAAAAAAGTTTGTCTTGCAAATTCTGTTGGCACAACAATGTAATCTGCTAATCTATATTCCATTTTTTCTTTGTCTATTATGTACTTAGAAGGAAGGTTTGGATTTAAATTGTTAATTAAATACTCTTCTTTCATAATATTTGTTTGAAAATCAATGTGAGTTGATCCTCTTTCTAATATTTTTAGACATTTATTGTTTTCTGCTAATTGGAAAGATTTAAGACTAAAGCTTGACCAACCTATTAATATATCAAGATCATTAAAATCTATTAATTTTTGTGCCTTATTGTCAAAGTGTTCAGTTAATTTGTCATTAAAATTATATATTTTATTTAAAAAACTTCTTTGAACTATTTCTTTTAAAATAACACTTCGAATTTTTTTTTTATCTATTCCATAATTTTTTTTAATAAAATACTTTGGATAGGTTGTTATTAATTGTTTAAGATTATTATTATTGTTTAGCTGCTCCGCTAAATTAAAAGCATGAAATCTACCACCTACTATGATTGAAATATTCATGAATTAACTTATACATAAAATATCAAAAATTTATAAATTTTTTTTATCTAAATGAATACAAAAAAAACAAAAATTATTATTACTGGTGGAAGCGGATTTATTGGATCATGTTTATCATCATTCTTGTCAAAAAAATATCAAATTACATCTATTGATAAAAAAAAAAAATCACAATTTAGTGACAAGAGCTTAAGCCATTTTAGAATTGACTTAAAAAACAAAGCTAAATTGTATGAAATAATAAGCACTATAAAACCCGATCATGTGATCCATTTAGCTGGTCAATCAACTATTGATATGGTGGAGAGGGAAAAAAAAGCTTATTATGAAGATAATTTTTTAGCAACAAAAAATTTAATAAGCGCAATTAAAAAATTTAAAGTGCCAAGTTTAATATTTGCAAGCACAGCAGCAGTATATAAAAAAAAAAATACAAAAATTGATGAAAATTCAAAAATATATTCAACAAATTCTTATGGAAATTCAAAAATAAAATGTGAAAATATAATAAAGCAAATTAATCCAAAATTTACTAAGTATTGTATTTTAAGATTTTTTAATGTGTCTTCTAGTTTAATTAAAAAAAAAATTGGAGAATATCACGTTCCAGAGACACATCTAATTCCAGTAACTATTAATTCAATCATCAAAAAGAAAAAAATTTATATTTATGGTAATAATTATAGAACTGAGGATGGAACTTGCTATAGAGATTATGTTCATATTCTTGACATTTTACAGGGTATAAAAAAATCAATTAATTATTTATCCAAAAAAAATAATAAAAGTAATATTTTCAATCTTGGTTCAGGTAGATCATATTCTGTGATGCAAATAATAAATTATTCACTTAAAATAACAAAATCAAATATAAAACCTTTAATAAAAAAAAAACGTAAATTTGATGTTGGTTATTTACAATGTGATATTAGTAAAGCAAAAAAAATTTTGGATTGGGAACCTAAATTTTCAAATTTAAAAAATATTATCCGTGATGAAATTTTGTGGCAACAATATCTAAACAAAAAAAAACTTTCTAGAAAATTTATTTATTGATGAAAAAGAAAATAATAAAAATTATTGGGGATTTAATGATTGATATTTGGTGTGAAGGAGTGATGGAAAAAAAATCTTCAGAGACACAGATAAAAATTTATGAAACTGAAAACACTACATACAGCCTAGGTGGTGCAGGAAATTTATGTTTTAATCTTAAAGCACTTGGAGTAAATTTTAAATTTTTTTCTGAAATAGGTAAAGATCAAAATGGTGATAAAGTCTTAAAAATTTTAAAAAAAAAAAAAATCAATTTTTTAACTGATAGAAAAAAAAAAATAACAACATCAAAAATTCGATTGTTTTTAAAGGATAAACAAATTTTTAGACAAGACTTAGAGGACATTAGCATTAACAAAAATATTTGTAATAATTTAATAAAACATCTAGATAAAAAAGATATTGTTGTAATATCAGATTATAACAAAGGTAGTATCCATAAAAATATTCAATCTAGAATAAATAAAAAAAATTGTATTACTTTTGTTGATCCAAAAAATAAACCACAGTTTTATAAAAATGCATTTTTGGTGAAACCAAATATGGAAAAATTTGAAGAATGGGTAGGAAAATTTTCTAAAAAAAAAGCATTTGATTTATTAAAATTAATGGGTTGGAGTTGGCTTGTAATATCACACAATAAACATGGTGTTTATGTTTTTAATAAATTTGGAGAACATAACTTTTATAAAGTTAAAATAGTCAAGAATGCAAATGTAGTAGGAGCAGGAGATATATTTTTTTCTGGAATTCTTTATAATTATCTAAATAAAAAAGATATTTTTAGTAGTGTAGAGATAGCAAGTTATGCTGCATCTAGATGTGTTGCCAAAGATAAAATTAGAAGAATAAATATTAAAGATTTCAAAAAAGAAATTATTTTTACAAATGGTGTATTTGATGTTTTGCATAAGGGTCATATTGATCTACTAAAATTCTCAAAAAAATTAGGAAAAAAACTTATTGTAGGAATAAACTCTGACCATAGTGTTAAAATGAATAAAGGTAAAGAAAGACCATATAATAATTTATCTAAAAGAATTAAAGAATTAAAAAAAATAAAGTTAATTGATAAAATTATTATCTTTAATGAAAAAACACCAATAAAGATAATAAAAAAAATAAAACCTGATGTTATTGTCAAAGGTAATGATTATTCATTTAAAGATGTTGTTGGATCAAAATTTACTAATGTAATTTTATTTAAAAAAAAAAATCAGCTATCATCAACGAAGTTTATTTCAGATTTAAATAGATTGGATTAATCTATTAAAAACTTTATATGAACTTATCAAATGAACACCTTTTTTTGGTCTCAAAATAATTGCATTCCTATTTACAGGGTACCACTTACCTATAGGATCATGATTGTTAAACAAACAAATTGTCTTTTTTTTAAATAATGTGGCTATATGCATTGATCCATTATCGTTTGTAATGTGATATTTTGAAAATTTAATAATATTAACAAGATCTTTAATATTTGTTTTATCACATAGATTTATGATTTTTTTTTTATTCAAACGAGAAAGGAAATTAGCTTTATTTTGATCATATTTAGTCCCAACAATTATAATTTTATAATTAAATCTATTAAGAATTAGTTTTATAAGAATTGACCAGTTGTTTAAATTCCATATTGCTGGTTGCGAAAAACCACCAATTGAAATTGTAATATAGTTTTTATTATAAATAGGCTTATCAAGTAGTTTTTTTATAATTCCTAGTTTATCAATATCTTTATTTGTTATATCTTTATTTACCCTCTTTGCAATTTGTATAGTTTCACTATTTTTCAAATAATCATCTTGTTTTAAAAAAAAACCATTAATTTTTTTTATTTTTAATAAATTAAAAAAAAAATAATCTCGTATTTCTCTAAATAAATTTGATTTTTCTTGCAAATAATAAAGTTCATCAAATTTCTTTTTTCTTAAAAAAAAAATTAATTTTAATTTATCTGAAAGGTTATTATTAAAATAAATAAATTCATCGACTACTTTTGTTTTTTCTAATGTTTGAGGTAAGTTTTTATAGAACTTATTTTTAACTGTAAGATAATAAATTTTATAATTTTTATTTTTTTTGATTAATCTTATTGTTGGCAGTGTTATTAAATAATCACCTAACTTTGAATTCTTATAACATAATATTTTTTTCATTTTATTTTATTGAAATTATTTTTCTTAAAAAGAATAAACTACAAAAGCATAATATCAGTAAAAATATATATGATTGAATGATAGCACCAAATAACAATGATAAGTGACTTTCGAAGAAAAATAATGGTATAAATAAATAAAAACAAATAAAATATTCTAAATTATTATCATTTCTAAAAGAGCCAATTTTTGTTAACAAATTCATCAAAACTCCTATTATAAACATACCAACTAAGACACCAATGTTCCCAAAATTAACGTAAAATTCATTTAACAAAGGCATATTCCATGAAGTCCCGACATCTTTTTTTGTGACCTTCGACTCTGGAGTTAGAACATTGTATCGATGTCCAAATTCATTGCCAAGTATATCCGAAGGTTTGTTTTTCCAAAAAATTCTTGGAACTATTTTAGACTTTAATATTTGATAAGAATATCCTTGCCAATATGGTATTTTCTCAGGAGTGTTTTTTGTTACAATCACTAGAGACCAATAACTATGAAAAATTCTTCTCTCTAGTCTATAATTGTTAAAAGATCCTAGATTACCAACCTCTTTTTTTTGTAAATTACCATCTACAATAATTACCTCATCATCTTTAAAATAATTATTAAAAAAAGCTTTTGATTTATCAATCAAACTTAAATCTAAATTTTCTTTATTCCAAGTTTGTTCCCTGTAATCATACTTTCCAGAATTAATAAATAAAAAAAGTAATGCAATAATCAAAAAAGAAAATATATTTATTTTTTTTTTATAAACTACATATTGAGCATACATCGTTAAAATTATCATGAATGGAAAATTGTATGAACCTGTTAAAAGTTCAAAAAAAATTGGCAAGGTTATAAGTATTATTAAAAAATATGATTTATATCTTTTCAAATTCTTTTTTAAAATTATATCAAATGATAATCCAATACTAAAAAGTAAAATAGGATATTTTATTTGACTCAAAAATAAAAAATAATTTTGAATCTGTATCAAATAAAAAAAAATAATGACTGTAATAAGTAGTGTTATGCCAATAAAAAAAGCCTCTCTTTTAGAGGTTTTCAGATAAGAAATTGAATTTCTTTTAAATTTTTTTAATATTTGTTTTGAAAAAAAATAACCAATTAAAAAAAATGAATATCCTATAAAAAAAATATTTATTGCTTTATTATGATCATTTATTTCATATGGAATTAAAAGAATTTCATATTTATTAAATAAAAATATTCCTAAATAACAAATCAAAAAATATAAATTTATTAAGTAAATTAACGGCATTTTACCAATAAAAATGGGTTTAATAATAGGTAAAAAAACTATTGTGAGTGTAGAAATAAACATAAAAAAAATTTGGTAGAGCTGTAATTTATCAAGATCTTGATTATTTTTATAGATAAAAAAAATACCTATGGATAAAGATAACAAATATAAAAATTTATTTATATTTCTACTCATATATTTTTTTTAATAGATATTTAGCTCTTTCAACATATGAGTGTTTTTTAACAATTTCATAACTTCTTTTTTGAATTTTATTATTTTCTTTATAAGAATTATTAATTTTTCTAATTTTTAATTTTAATTCTCTTACATTCCCATACATTAAGGAAGCTTTATTTTCAGGGAAATAAAAATTTTGCTCAACAGTTCTATTAGTTATCATCAAGCCACCCATTGAAGGAATTTCGAAAGTTTTCATATTATGTGAATCTTTATTTTGTTTCCTTAAAATATTTAATGATACTTTGCTTCCTATCAATAATTTTGAGAAATTTTTAAAATTCACTTCTTTTACATACGTAATATTTTTTCCAAGTTTATAATTATTCCAACCATTACCTGCCAATATAATTTTGAATTCATCTAATTGTTTAATAATTTGATACCTTTCGTCATCTGCGGTACCAACAAATGATAAATCATAATTGACACTATTATTACTTTTTTTTTTAAGACTTTTGTGAACAACACTATCATACCCAAATGGTAAATAAGAGAATCTATTTTTAGGATATTTATCTCTTAATTTTTTGATTATTACTTTTGAATAAATAAATATATGATCAAAATATTGAATGGCTCCTAATACATTTTTATTAGAAATATCTTTGAAATAATCAATTTCAAATGGATCGTCAGGAAATATATTTATAATTTTTGATTTATCACATATTTTTTTAATTAGTGAGATAAATAGTTCATTAATATATATGCCCTTAAAAATTATTATAAGATCGTATTTTTTATTACTATTTTCTAAATATTTTATTATTTTTTTTCTTATTAAGATAAAATATATAAATCTAAAATATTTCCAAATAAATCTATTCAATAAACTATTTTTAATATTATAAAGGTGTAACAGATTTACTTTTAAACCTAATTTCTTAAAAGCTCTCTCATACATTCTTTCAATCGAAAAACTTTCATTTGATCCTAATATTAATATTTTTTTATCTATCATTTAAAATTTTATAAATAGAATCTGATGTATATTTTAATGAATAGTTTTTAATTTTTTTTTTTTATATTTCTTGTCATTAAACTAGATAATTTTTTATCATTTAAAATCAGTTTGGTTTTTTTATACAAATCATCTAAATCTCCTGATTTATAAACAAAACCAGTTTTACCATTTTCAACCAGATCAGATGAGCAACCACAATTATCTGTGCATATTACTGGGGTATTTGAGGCAAATGCCTCATTAATTGTTAAGCCCCAGGTCTCATACAATGATGGGAGTATCATTAAATTACTAATTCTGTAATATTCTCTTAATTCTTTTTGGTTAACAAATCCAATGATTGATACATTTTGCAAATTATTACTTTTGATAAAGTCAAAACATTTATTTTTTAATAATCCATCACCTATCATAATAAAGTGAATATCTAAATTTTTTTTATACAGTTTTGACAATTCAAGAAATTCAAACGGATTCTTTCTTTTGATAAGTTTTCCAACAAATAATATGATCTTTTTATTCTCAAAATGTAATTTTTTTTTAAGTTTTTTTTTGTTAAATTTGAATAAAAAAAATTTATTATCAACAAAATAGGGAGCAGGAAAAATTTTTTTATTTTTAACCCCATGATATAAATAAAATTTTTTATTTAACTTTCCAATGCTTAAAAAATATGAAATTTTTTGAAAAAAAAATTTTAAAATAATACTCTTGATATATTTTTTAAAAAAATTTTTTGTAGATTTTAAATTAGTTTCAACTCTTAAAATTATCTTAATATTGTTTTTTATAGCAAAATATATAGCTCTTAAATAATGGAGGTTATTCCAACCTAATATAAATATATAATCAAAATTTTCTTTTTTAAATTCTTGTTCAATTTTATAAAAATTTAACCTAAAATCATTTATATTGTATTTTTGAATTTTTGAAAATTTATTCTTATAACCTTTAAGCATATTTGAGCTAATATCCCATTTAATTTTTTGTAAAAATTCTGGATCAATGTTTTTTGAACTATACCCATGTTTAGAGGCAAAAAAAACTTTACAATTAATCCCTATTTTTTTTAAATTTTTAAAAAGAGGAACTTGGTATTGTATAGGGTGAGTTGATATGATTGCTAATTTTTTCAAACTACTTTCTGATTAAATTATTAACTGATTTTATAACTCTAATTATATCTCTTTTTTTTAATGAAGGTGACAATGGTAAACTCAATGTTTCTCTTCCAATTTTTTTTGCATTTGGAAATTTATCTATCTCCCATCCAAATAATTTTTTATAAATGGAATGATCTGGTATTGCTCTGTAATGAATTCCTACTCCAATTTTTTTTTTGTGTAATTCAATTATAGCCTCATCCCTACTTATTCCGTCTCTTTTTTTTTCTAAATAAATATTAAATAGATGATAGCTATGTTTAATTATATTTTTTGGCCAACTTGAAGGATTAACTAAACTCTTATTTTTAAAATTATTTTGATAAATGTCCCAAAATTTTTTTCTTATCTTATAATGTTTATTTAATTTTTTAAATTGCTCAACTCCTATCGCTGATAATAAATCCATTAAATTATACTTATACCCAACCTCTGAAACATCATAGTGTCTATATCCACTCTTACCATACCTATTCCATGCAGCTTTATCCATTCCATGCAAGGATAAGACTCTTGCTCTTTCATAGAGTTTTTTATTATCAGTAATCAGCATACCACCCTCTCCAATCGATAGATTTTTTGTAGCATAGAAACTAAAACATCCGAATGTTCCAAAGGTACCTAGATGTTTATTTTGATACTTTGCTTCTATAGCATGCGCACAATCTTCAATTAAATGTAAGTTATATTTTTTAACCAACTTCATAATTTCTTTCATTTCACAAGATCTACCTGCAAAATGAACTATTAAAATTGCTTTAGTGTTTTTTGTAATTTTTTTTTCGATCTCAATGGGATCAATATTCTGTGTATTAATATTTACATCTGCTAATACCGGTTTTGCACCACTAATAATTATTGAGTTTATGGTTGAAGAAAAAGTTAGAGCAGAAGTAATGACTTCATCTTTTTTTTTCAAATTAAGCAATTGTAAACTTAAATGTAATGCTGCAGTACAAGAATTTAGAGCCAAAGCATATTTTGATTTTTTATATCTTTTAAATTTATTTTCAAAATTAAGGGTTATTGAGCCAGAAGTAAGCCAACCACTTTTTAAAACTTTATTTACTGCATTTCTTTCTTCTAAGCCAAATAATGGTTTACTAAATTTTATATAATCTTTATTCATCAATTCTAATTAAAATTAAGTTTTCCCCTGAAATAATTAAATCTCTTTTTTTGTTATTATTCATTATATTATTTATAGCATTTAAGAAATTAAAAGAATTATTTTGACCAGGCAACATCCAGTCGTGTAACTCAATAATAATAACCTTGAATTTATCAACCCAATCATAGTTATTTCTGAATAACTCTTTTTCATATCCTTCAATATCTATTTTAATTAAAAAAGGAAATTGATTTGATTTTTCAGAATATTCAAGAATATCTTTTACTGTGATGCATTCAACTTCATTAGAGCCTGAGTCACTAATTCTGCTGGCTCTATTATCTTTATCATCTATTAAAAATTTTTTTATTTGTTTTTGATTGCTTATAGCTTTATTTAAATATAAAAAATTATTTCCAAAAGCATTTTTTTTTGAAAAATTAAAATTTTTAATATCTGGCTCCACTAGAATAACTAAAGCGTGTTTATATTGTCTTGAAAAATAACAGCTACTTGAGCCAATATTTGATCCACAATCAATAATTATTGGTCGTTTAATTTTGCTTTCTTTATCCAAAAATTGTTTTAATGACTTTGAAATTTTAAATCTTAATAAATTATAATTTTCCTCTGAAAAAATTTCATGTACAGTAAAACTATCATTTAAATTTCTTATTTCTTGAAAAAAAAATTTTTTTTTATTTTTATCAAAAATAAGAATTTTTCTAAAAATAAGACTTATCAGTCTAGGGAATATAATTATATAATTATATTTTTTTCTACAGTTTATAATGAATTTAAAAATATCAAATAAAGAAAGATAAATTAATTTTAATAATTTTTTAATTAAAGACATATTTGTTTATTTTTTTCATAGCAATGTTTGTAAAGATAAAAGGTTGTAAAACAAACATTTTTAATAAATAAAAAAATCTCGTGGGCCATAAAAAGTTTTTTGGTTTAAAAAAATTTTTCATTACAAAATTGTCAGCACGTTTATTAATATTTATTTTTTTTGGATGTTTAAAATTTGGCTCTAAATTCTTAACATTAAAATCAAATTTTGTATAAAAAGAATTATGTGTGCCTTTTAATCCAATATTTTTCACAAGGTTATATTTAGGAATAATAGTACACCCATTGTTATACCAAATTGAAAAAAGCCATGGATATGCCCAACTATCAAAGTAATTTGTTTTACATAAATCAAATATCTTCTCCCAATATTTTTTATCAATTTCATTATCAAAAAAAAATTTCCATTTATTAGTTTTTTTAAATGTTTTCCAGTTTTTTAATGATCTATCATATGATGACCAAGCTACTTTCCAGGTTGCCCACCCCCAGCAATGATTAAAATTAGAAAAATAATAGTGATCTTTAATCTTAATTTTTTTTTTCAAAAAGTTATTGCCACTGATTACTTTTACTTTGGTATTTTCATATTTTTTTAACATCATTTTGCAAAACAAAAAAAAAGATTTAGTAGGCAAGCAGTCATCTTCCAATATAATCCCTCTATCGACTTTGGTAAAAAACCAATTAATGCCTTTTTCCACTGCAATTTTACATCCATAATTTTTTTTAAAGGACTTTATTTTTATTTTTTTATTTTTTATTTTAAATAATTTAATAGTTTTTTGTATTTGGCTGTTTAATAACTTATCTTTTTTATTATTTTTTGGACCGTCTAATGATATGAATAAATTTTTAACATTTAGATTTTCTAAATGACGTAAGATATTTTGTGTTTCTTTAGGTCGATTGTAAACAAGCAATAAAACTGGTACTTTCATATAAAATTAAATATTTTACATTATGGATATCACAAAAAAATATAATAAGAATTATTTTAATTGGTATAAAAAAATAGGCGAGTTTGGCTCAATTTTAAATAAAAATAAATTTTCTGAATTTATTAACGAAAATGATACAGTTTTAGATTTTGGTTGTGGCGGTGGTTATCTCCTTGATAAGATTAATTGTAAAAAAAAATATGGAGTAGAAATAAACACTATCGTAATAAAAGAAGCTAAAAAAAAATTTAAGATTTATAAAAGTTCTAAAATTCTACCAAAAAATAAATTTGATGTTATTATTTCAAATCAAGTTCTTCAACATTGTGAAAATCCTATACTTGAATTAAATAATTTATATAAGTCACTTAAAAAAAATGGTAAAATTATTATTTATGTTGCATGTGCAGGTTCTAGCTTGTTGTACGATAAAAATGATATAAATTTTCAACTTTACTCTTGGTCACCAATGAATTTAGGTCATTTACTCACAGCATGTAATTTTAAAGTTATAAAAACAAAAATATTATTTTCTAAATGGCCTCCTAAATATGACCTTATCTATAAATATTTTGGTATTAATATGCTTAATTTTTTATCAAAAATATATGGATATTTTCATAAAAATAAAATTTCAATTTGTATGGCGGTAGCAAAAAAGTAATTATTTATTTTTTCAAATTTAATTTTTTATCTGCCAACTCATAAACTTTGTCACATTTTTCTAGTAACGATATTTTATGTGAAATAAATAAAATTACTCTATCTTCTTTAATCTTATTTACAGTTTTCATGAAATCATTTTCTGTTAAAGGATCTAGTGAACTTGTTGACTCATCAAAAATTAATATTTGTGAGTCTCTGTATAAGGCTCTAGCAATTCCTAATCTTTGAATTTGTCCTCCTGATAAATTAATACCATTTTCTCCTACTACAGTGTCTAACTTATTTGGTTGTAAATTTATAAATTCCAATAATTGTGCATCTTCTAGACATTTATTAATTTTTTTGTCATCAATGTCATTCCCGAATGCCACATTTTCTCTTATAGATGCATTATTTAAGTAAATCTTTTGTGGAACATAACTGATAATAGATTTCCACTTTTTTAAAAAAAATGTAATATCTTTATCATTTAGTTTTATTGAGCCTGAATTGGGTTGCAATAGTCCTGAGAACAAATCGACAAATGTTGTTTTACCAGTGCCACTTTTTCCATAAATCCCAATATATTGTCCCCTTTCAATCTCAAGAGAAAGATCCTTTAATAAAAATTGATTTTGTGATGGAAATTTAAAACATAAATCTTTTATTATAATTTTATCTAAAGAAACAATACTATCTGTTAATTTTTCATCCTTGTTATAGTTATCATTACTTTCTAGTAAATAATCAGAGTATATTTTATCAATTACTGTCTTTGTTTGTTTAATACTATTGTATGAAACTATAACTCTATTAAGGCTAGGCATAACTCTAAATGTTGCTGCAGCATATAGACCTAACATGACTGTCAGCTCAGAAAAGTTTTTTCCACTATTTATTCCAAAAAAACAAATCAAAATAAAAGAAATAATAGTCAAGAATTCTAAAACATGTCTTGGAAGCATCTGCCAACTTGAGATCGAAGACATAACTCTACTCATATTAATCGTAATATTTGAAAATTTATTTAGAAAAAAATTTTCTCTTGATGATAATTTTAAATCTTTAATTCCAAGAAATACATGGTTAATTTGTTTTTGTAAAAAATTATTTAGGTTATGTCTTGAAGTACCTAATTTTTTTAATCTTTTGCCAAAAAAATACATTAATATAATTATGATTAAACTTATTGAAAAAATTATACCTAATGTAGATTGAGGATTGTATAAAATAAGGAATATAAAAATTAAAAATATTGTTAACCCTTCGAGTATTATAACTAGAAAAGGATCAATTACTCCCATTATGAAATACTCAACTTCACTTTTTACAATATTTGTTTTTTCAAATATTCTTAATCTTAGAAAATTGGAATAGTCAGTATTTACATAATTTTTCATTAATTTATTATTAATTTTACTATAAAAGCTCCATAATATTTTATATTTGAAAATATGAAGAATTGTACTGAGAACAATCTTAATTAAAAAAATTAAAAATAAAAAACTTATTGAATAAAATAAAAAATTATTTTCATTTAAGAATTTAAAATTATTAAAAATAATTAAAATATATTTATTATCTAAAAAATTTGGATCTGTAAAAATTACTAAAATTGGAAAAATTGCACTTAAACCTACTAAGTCTAAAAAAGAAACTATAAAAGTAATCAAAAAAAGAGAATAAAATTTTATTTTTTTATCAACACTAAGTATAAAATTAATTTTTTTTAATAATGTCATAAATAATAAATTTTTAATATTTTATTTGATTATCAATTTCATTAATCGCTGGTTTATTAATTATTCCAGGACCAAATAAACTATTAGAAAAAGTTGCTTCAAAAATTAGTCTGTGTCTTTTTTTTGGTACCATGCCCTTATGAAAACAACTTGTATCACCAACTATAATAGTTCCTTTATTACCAACAATTTGTTTAATTCTTTCAGTTCCATAATTTGATAATATTTCTTCATCACTAATTCTTTTATAGCCCCTTTTAAGAATTGAAAAGGGTTTTGAAAATGGCTTATGAGTACCTGACACATATGTATGTGGGCCACTTTCGATCGTCACATCTGTTAAATAAATAAAATACTTTAACCACTTAATTCCATCTAAATCAAAATGATAATCTTGTGCTGAAAATGTATCTACCTTATTACTTTTTGTGCTCCACCACATATTAACCGAAATTAAATAAGGTTTTGATTTAAAATAATTATGGGAAATTTTAAAATTATTAAATAATTTTATTATTTTTTTTACAATATCAGTATTTAATAATTCTTTTTCATCGTAATAATAACTTGGTAATGTGTGAGTGTTTTCATCAAAAAAAACTTTTGGTATTTTTTTATCAATTTGGTTATTTGTACACTTCAAAATTTTGGTTAAATTAATCAATTCTTCTGTTAATTCCTCATTAAGATTTTCATCAAACACCACATATCCATTATCTTTCAATTCATTATTAATTTTATCATTTTTGGTATTTAAATATAAAAAACGCATTTTATTTTTATTAAAAAAACTTATTAAATAGCTAATTAATGAAGTTATCAGTCCAGAAGTGTAACAATAAGATTTTACATAAGCTTGGTAAACTATGTTGCTAGTTTTGCCAGTAAAAACAAACAAGGCATAACCTAAGAAAAAAATTATGGGAGAAATTATTATTTTTATTACATTGGTTAAACTTTGAAAAAAATTATACATTGGGATTAAATTTTTAAAACTATTAATAAAACTATTTATAAAAGTTTACTTAAAATATTCAACTAAATATAAATAGTTTATATTAAAATATCGATGATGATTAAAAAACCTATAGCAATTATACCAGCAAGGATTGGGTCAAAAAGATTAAAATTTAAAAATATAATTCAATTTGATAATAAGCCTCTTATATCCTGGACTTTAAAAGCAGCTGTTGAAAGTAAAATTTTTAGCAAAATTTATGTATCTACAGACTCTATTTTAATTAAAAAAAAAATAAAACCATATAAAAAAAAAGTAAATTTTCTTTTTAGACCAAAAAAATTTTCTGGAGATAAGACAAAAACAAGCACTCTATTAAAATATTTAATAAAAAAAAATCTATTACATAAAAAATTTAATGATTTCATTTTACTACAACCAACCTCTCCTCTTAGAACAAAAAAAAATATTCAAGATATGTGGAATATTTATCAAAAAAATAAGCTAAAAAATCTTGTTTCAGTAAGTTTTAAAAAAAATGATAATATTGTGAAAAAAAAAAATATTAATTTATATAAAAATAAAAAAAAAATTTTTAAATTAAATAATCAAAAAATATTTTTAAATGGTTCGGTTTATATTAATAATATTAAAGAGTTTTTAAAAAATCCTGATTTTTTACTAAAAAAAAATAATTTTTTTTTGATGGATAAAAATTCATCTCTTGATATAGATTATCATAAAGATCTATATTAAATTAAATTTTTTTATAAAATCTTTTAAGGCTTGGAAAATCTTTAAGAGTATCTATCATAAATTTTTTACAGACTTCAAACTCAATGTCTATATTCTTATTATTTAAATCTTGATTTTTTAAAGTTATATCTAAATTACTGTTAAGATTTTTTTCAAAAATATTTTTAAACATTTCAATATTTTTTGGATAATCAAATTTTTTTATTAAAATTTTCGTTATAAAATTTATACCTATGATTTTTTGTAGCTTATTAATTATTTTTAGAGAGTATATTAAAAAAATATTTTTATTCGTATTTGAAGAAGGAGGATCATAAACATCTGAAATATCAACAAACTCATAATTCAATTGAATAATTAACCACTTAAAAGCTTTGATTATTATATCTTTTTTATTATAATTTTTTGAATCTAGTAAAAAATCAATTTTATCTAAATATTGATTAAGATCATTTGATGAAAAGCTTAAATCATCATTAAAATAATATAAATTTTTATCAAAATTCAAATTAGGAATACCAAATAACCCAAATTCAAAAGAAATTGAAGAAGAGCTTTGTAATAAAAGATCTATTTCATCTATGTAATCGTAAACAGAAAGTGGATCTGAAGGGAAATTAAAAGAAAGATTATTTTTCTTTTGCGCTGCAATTTTAAGAATTTTTTTTGATAAATCAGACTCTTCTTTATTTCTTTGACTTGGAAAACTTCTTGGATGAAATCTTACAATAAAATATGTATCAGGAAATCTATCTAGTTTATTTAATAGCCACTCACACCACTCAATATCATTATTGAATATTTGGCTAGAACATTTTTTATTTTCTGACTGTCTAACTCTTGAGTAAGAATCACCTGATCTTTCATCTTGACTACTCAATGCAACTAATACAATTTTTTTATAATTATCACCAATATCAAAATAATTTCTTATATTTTGATTTGAAAATTTTGATGAATAATTCATAAATGTTTTTGAACCTAGAAATGAGGTTATATATTCACCTACATATTCTAAATTTTCATTAACTAAGGATTTTTTTTCAAAATTATTCCATTTTTCATTCGCATGAAAATATAATCCATGATCAAGACCTTCGGAAATTCTCAAAAACTTAAATTTTGATTGAGTATGTTTTCCATTAGCCATACTTAAAACTTTAATTCCATAATTACTGGCTAATTCAGCGCAAGCTCTATTTAATGAATATTCAGTTGAAAATGCAATTAAGTAATCATATTTATTATTTTCAATAATTTTTTTAAAAGCGTAAAGCGATTTTAAAGTATCATTTATTCTTATTTTAAATTTTTCAAATTCTTTATCAGAAAATACTAAATCAGATTTTTTTTGACTTATAAAATAATTAAATAAAGTATATCGAACTATTTCTATACCAAAAACCTTAGTATTAATAAAATTATCCTTATCTAATTTTTCAATTATTATTTTTATTTCACTCAAGTCAGAATTAGATATGTATTCATTTATAGTTAAGTTTTTCAAATTAGAATTTTTTAAATATTGTTTTTTTGTATTAACACAAAGTTTACAAATTTTATTTTTTGTATTTTTATCTGAAAAACTTTTTTGTCGACTATCATGAACCATACATGACTCAAAAAAATAATCACAATTTAAATAATCTATCTCAAAATTATATTTTTGATTTAAACTTTTAAGGATTAAAAATTCTGGATAACTATGAGGCCAAATTTCAGCAAAATAAGATAGACTTAAAATTTTCATTTTAATTTTTTAATCATCTTTTTTATTCCTTCTGACAAAATAATTTTTGGTTGAAGTTTTATTTTTTTTATTTTCTGGATATTTCCATAACTGTTGAAAATATCACCGGCACTATGTTTCCTTACATTTATTTTTAATTTTTTATTTATATTATCTTGGATAAAATTAATAACTTTTTTCACTTTAATTGGTTTACCAAAACCAATATTATACACTTGATTTCTTATTAGTTTTTTTGAAGTCATTATGTTTATCAAATCATCTATATAAACAAAATCTCTTGTTCTTTGTAAACTACCAGTCACATTAATAGTATTTCCAATCAATGATTGGGCTAAATATATAGAAATCATTCCTTGTTTTAAATTTTTTAAATCTTGACCGGGACCATAAATATTGAATAGTCTTAAAACTATATAATTTACTTTATCTTCAGTTAATTTTTTTAAAAAAGTTTCACCTACGAGCTTTGAAATTCCATAATTTGAATAAGGTTCACATATATCATTCTCTTTTTTATTTTCACAATCATTTCCGTAAACACCCATTGATGATGCAAAATAACAAACCTTTGGTTTATTATTTTTTGCCCATAAATAAAAATTATACGTTCCAATAATATTGGATTTAAAATTAAGTTCTGGTCTTTCTTCCCCAATCTGAATTGAAGTTTGAGCAGCAAGATGATACGCAACATCAATTCTTGGCTTTATTCTGCTAAAAGTTTTGAAATTGCTGACATCTCCCTCTATATATTTTACATTTTTTACTTTTTTTAATTTGCTAATTTTTTTTTTTAGATCAATTACAAAAATTTTATTATTTCTATTTTTTGAAAGTCTTTCAACTAAGTTATTTCCTATAAAACCTGCTCCTCCTGTAATTAAAAAATTCATTAATTAAATAATATTTTCTATAAAATTTTTTTGGATATATCTTAAATTATTTTCTAAAATTAAATTTTTATCATCAAAAATTGAATTTTCAGCTTCATAAAAAAATTGATTAATTTTATTCTTATCAATTGACTTTCGATCGACTAAATTTTTTATAGCTTCTTCACATTTATTGTGAGTATTAAATTCAAAAGTACCTTCGCAATTCTTATACCATGGACTTCCAAATAATATTACAGGTTTATTTATAAGTATCGACTCAAGACCAACAGCTCCAGCTATTGTAGAAATTGCTTCAGCTTTATTGATTAAGTCCAAAGAACTCATATTTGGAGAAACCAATTTAACATTTTCTATACTTTGTAGCTCTTTATAAAAATTTTTGTCTCGACTAAAATCTCCTATAACCCAACTTTCTCTTCCCACATTGAATGTGTCGGGGTGCTCTTTGACATATATGTAATAATCTTGTGGTAAATATGCAGATAATAATTTAATAGCATTTATCTGATCTATATAATAATTTCCAAAAGGATAAGTGGTTGCTTCTGGCTGATAATGTAGAGCAAAATAAACAAACTTTTTTTCAATATCAATTTTTTGTTCACAAATAGAAGAGTAGACACTTAATAAATCATATTTTCTAAAATCACTTTTAAACAATTCAAGGTCTCTTAATATCTTAAGAGTATTAGAGTCTTTAAATAATTTATTTTTAGATTTCCAATTATCTTCCAGATAAAGTTGGTTTCTATATTTTTTTTTTGAAATAAAAAGATATAAAAAAATATCTCTTGAGAATCTTAAAAAAAACTTTGGGGAAATAAATAAAAATTTGTCTTATAAAAAATATAAATAAAAAAAGAAAATAAAATTTTTTTACTTTATTGAGATTATTTAAGAGGTAACGATCTCTTTTAATTGAAAAAACTTTTTTTACTTCATGGGTATTATTTGTTAAAATTTTTTCTCTAAATTTTTCAAAAAAAATTTTGTTTTCATCAATAATATTTTTAAAATCATCATTATTTTTAGATAAATTTTTTCCTAGGTTGGTTTCAAATAAGTCATTTTGAAAAATAAATCTACCTGGTATAGAAATTTCCCTTTTAAATATTATTTTAATTTTTTTCTTTTTACATACCGATGCAAGAATTATACCCGTGAAAGAATGAGGCACATTTGAAAAAAAAATTAAACCAGGGTTATATTTTTTTAAAAAATTTAAAACAAATACTAATGAGTGATAATATGCTTGACGAGCTTCTCTCAAAGTAAATTTATCACCTTGTGGATTATAAAAATCTAAAAATTTTATGGATAATGACTCAGTTTCATTAAATTCTTTAAGTATTTCTTCATCAACTTCATTTTGCTTAATGCTTTCAATTTTATCTATAGTACCTTTCTCAAAATCTTCATGTGTAAAAATATCAATTTCTCTAAAATTTTCTGTAATAAGATAATTTTGATACCGAGCAGATATTATGCATTTTAGATCAAGCTTATTTTTTTTTAAGAAATTTCTATCAAATAAATTTGACACAAATTCATTATTTTCAGAAAATATTATAAAATTTTTCATTAATTTTTTTAATTTGGACTAGATTAATTTCTTTATAATTTTAAATATAATGAATTCATATTATTCTTAAATATTGAAATTACAAATTATAGATCCTTAATTCTTTATATGAATTAATTATATATTGCTCGGATATAATTACTAATATTGTTAAATGAATTTAAAAGCATAACTTATTTAAAAATATATCAAAATATATTGTAAAAATTGAATTAACTAATAAAAAATAATGAAATGTTCAAAGCAGAAAAAAATCAAATAAAAAAAACTATATCAAATTTAAAGTCTATTTCTTACATATTTCCAGTATTTAATGAAGAGGAGCGTTTGATTAATCTTTTTAAATATTTGGATAAAAATATAACACATAAAAATCAAGAAGTAATTTTTGTAAATGATGGAAGCTTTGACTCATCAAAAACTTTGATCAAAAATTATATAGTGAAAAAAAATAGAGAAAATAAATATAATTTCGTCTTAATTACATACAGCAAAAATAAAGGTAAAGGATTTGCGTTAAAAAAAGGTGTTCAAAAATCTAAAAAAGAATGGGTACTAACTTTGGATGTAGATCTATCAGCAAAATTTTCTGAGCTTAACTCATGGCTAAATAAAAAATATATCTTAAAAGAAAAAAATTTTTCTTATTTTGGTAGCAGGATATTAAGTGGGGCAAATGTTGACGCAATATATATAAGAAAATTTTTAGGAAATATTTTTAGAATATTTGAAAAAATATTAATCAATTCAAGAGTAAATGACACACAATGTGGTTTTAAACTCTATCATAAAAGTTATGTTAAAAAAGTTTTTAAATCATTAAAAACTTTTGGTTTTGCTCATGATGTGGAAATTATTTTCTTACTTCACAAATATAATATCAATATTAAAGAGCTACCAATAAATTGGACACATAAACCTGGTAGCAAAATAAACATTGTGTTAGATTCTATAAATATGATTTATGAAATAATAAAAATAAAATTGAGATATTTTTAATTTATGCTTATAAAAAAAGCTAATACTTTTAATATTTTAAAAAATGTTTACCTTTCAAGGTCTGAACCAATTAGTGTAGTTCATTTTATAACTAATAGATGTAATGCAAGATGTTCATTTTGTTTTATTGATTTTGAAAATCCTGAAACATTTAAAGCAGAACTAAGCTTAGATGAAATTGAAAAACTTACTAAATCATTTGGAAACTCATTGCTTAATGTGAACTTTACTGGTGGTGAGCCGTTTGCTAGAAAAGAATTTAAAGATATTGCAAAATTTTATATTAAAAATACTACAATACAGTCAATTTATATAACTACGAATGGCAGTCTACCTGAAAGAATAATCGATTTTGCTAAAGATATATATAGTTTTGATAAAAATGTAGAACAGACTTTTCAAATTTCTATAGATAATTTTCCAGATAAACACAACAAGGTAAGAAAAATTAAAAATTTATTTAACGACTGCTATGAAGTATTTCATAAATTAAAAAGAATGGAGCAAAGTATAAATCCTGTGATTTGTATTACTGTAACACAAGAAAATTGTGATGATATCAAAGATATTTATTATGATTTTTTAAATAAATACAATTTTAATTCGATTAAATGCATAGCTGTTAGGGATGAAGGAGTTTACAAAACACCAGAAAATCTTAAAGAAAAAATTTTTAATGCTTACAGCTGGTTATCAAAAAAAATAGAAGAGGACACAAAAAAAGGTCTTTTGCAAAATTATAACCCAAAAACTCTTCAAGGTAGATTGCACAGAAAAAAAGATATTATAGCTAATAATATGGTTAGAAAAATGTATCTTGATCCACACTATATCAGTCCTTGTCATGCTGGGTCATTATTTGGAGTAATAACTGCTTCAGGTGATATATATCCATGTGAAATATTAGAAGATAAAATTATAGGTAATTTAAGAGATTTTGAAATGAATTTTTTAAATATTTGGAAATCAAGTCAAAATAAGAAAATAAAAAGTGAAATATTAAGAAATAAATGTCATTGTACATATGAATGTGCATTATCATATAATGTATTATCAAATTGGAGATATCAACCAAGCTTAATTTCTTCTGCAATAAATATTTCAAGTAAATATTAATTTTTTATGCATGATTTATTTAATGTAGTTATTCCATCTATAACTACAGACTATAGATTACTTAGATGTCTTAATGGACTAAATAAACTTAAATATAAAAAATTTTTTGTAACGTTAATTTTAGAAAATAAATTAAATATTTATAAAGTTAAAAAAAACTTTAATTTTAAAGTTAATATTATTGTTCAGACAAAAAAAATAAATATGTCTGAAAAAAGAAATATTGCGGTAAATAAATTTAAATCAAAATATGTTGCTTTTATTGATAGTGATGCTTGTCCAGATACCTATTGGCTTACAAATGCTCTAAAACAATTTAAAAAAGGATATAAAGTAATTGGTGGACCGAATATACCATTTAAAGGTCAGAGTTATTTACAAAAAATTTCTTACTATTGCAAAAGATCATTTTTTGTTACAGCACACTATAACTTTATTAAATATAAAAGTTTTAATAAAGTTTGTGATTGGCTAGACTCATCAAATTTTATTATAAAAAGAAATTTATATAAATCTGTAAATGGTATGAATAAAGAACTATATATTGGTGAAGACCACGATTTTTTTTATAGATTAAAATTAAAACATAAAAATATAAAAATTTTATTTGTAAAAAATGTTTTTGTATACCATGAAGATAGGGAAATTCACTTGTACTGTCTTCAAAGATTTGTTTATGGATTAAATGTCTTTTCTGCTAAAAATACTTTTGTTAAAAGATCTATTGCATTAGTTCCGTCTTTAATGATTATTTTAATAATTTTAGGTTGCTATATTTTTACGATAGGTAATCTTTTTAAGTTTTTTTTGGTAGCTTTTTTATTTGTAAGTACTTTAATATTATATGAAATTTCAAAATATATTAATAAATTTTCAGAAATGTTATTTACTTTATTTGGCATCTACTTGGTAAATTTTTTTTATGGGATTGGAACATTATTATCACTAGTTGGTTTTAGAGGATATTTTGAAAAAAAAATTTATCGAAATATCAAAAAAAATAAATGATTAAAAGATACTCCCTTTTATACTTTTGTTTGACATTTTTTTTTATTTTAATTCCTTTGAATTTATTTGGAATAAATGATTTTTGGGATGGTGTTAGTGTATCTTACGCTTTTGAATCAAAAAAAAATTTAGCTCTTGATGAATACATGATTCAAGGTGGTTATTTTTTTCAATTTATGATATATAAATTTGTATTTTCTATTTCAGATTATATAAATATTTCATATAAATATTTTATTAATTTATCTTATGCAGTTATACTATTTTTACTTGCAATTGAATTAAGAAAATTTTCAAAAACAATTCTAAAATTAGATAATTTTTATTCAACTTTATCTGGAATTTTTTTATTATTATTTCCAGTATGGCACATTCTTGTTTCAAGTATTTTTATTTCACATATCTTGTTTGTATTGTTTGTATTTTTAAGTGCTCGAATTTTTTTTTCAAATTCAATTTATTTAAAAGTTTTTGCATTAATAATTTTAATTATTAGCTTTGAATTAAAATCAAATTTTTTATTTAGTATAATTTTATTTTTTTCTTATGAGTTTAAAAATAACTTTGAATTTAAAGTGCTAAATTTTAAAAATACAATTTTTATATTTTTTTTTAATATTGTCATATATTTAATTTCAATTAATTATTTTGCTCCCTATGGATTATGGGAAAATCACAACCAAATAATAAATATTTTTAATTTATATAACTTCAAACATTTAATTTGGCATTCATTACAATATGTTACATTTTTAATTCCCTTCATTTTAATCAATTTAATTCTTATTTTTAGTTCAAAAAAAAATGATAAATTTTTAATGATTAAAGATATTACAGAGGATAAATCATTGTTACTAGTAACTTTACTAGTTATGACTTTGTTTTCTATACTGCCGTATCTACTTGTTCTTAAATCTTCAAAGTTTTTTTTTGATTACCAATTCTCACCTAGATATACTTTATTATTAGTTTGTTGTATTTCATTATTATTATCATTTAATTTTCAATTATATTTCCAAGAAAATTCAAGTAACAAATCATTAAATATTTGTATTTCAGTAGTTCTATTTATACTTGCTTTATCTTCAATCTATCATTTTGCTTATAAATATAATTATCTACAATTTAGGGATAATTTAATTAAGCAATTAAAATTAATAAATATAGAACCTGGTATTGTAGTTTTAAATGGAAACAATATTCCTAATCCAATAATGATCACTAAAGAGAGTAATTATGTCTTCTGGAAAAGTTATGGGGATTCTAAATGGGCAACACACATATTAAAGGATAGAAATATTCCTAAACCTGATGTTAAAAAGTTTTTAAAAGATAATGGTAATATTGTGTATCTTGCAGAGAACTTTAAAATGAGGTGTTTAACAACTGGTGAAATTATAACCAACGATTATATTGGTTTACCAAATGTATTAAGTAATTTATTTAATTCAAATAAAAACAAATTAACTATAAATATAAAGTCAAAAAAATGTATTTAAATTTATGAAAAAAATTTTAATAACAGGATCTGATGGATTTATCGGCTCACATCTTACTGAAGAATTAGTAAAGTGTGGTTATGAGGTTACAGCATATGTATACTATAACTCTTTTAACTACTGGGGTTGGCTAGAGGATATTGATAAAAAAGTTCTTAACAATATTAAGATAATTTCGGGCGATATAAGAGATTTTCAAAGCGTTTATAATGCTTCTAAAAAAATTGATTGTATAATTAACCTAGCAGCTTTAATTGGTATTCCTTATTCCTATTCTTCACCTGAGTCTTATATACATACTAATATAATTGGAACATCAAATGTTTTAAATGCTGGGATAAGAAATAATGTGTCAAAAATAATTCATACTTCGACTAGTGAAGTATACGGGACCCCAAAAAATTTACCTATAAAAGAGATTGCGAGTTTAAATGCTCAATCACCATATGCAGCTACTAAAATTGCTGCTGATCAATTGGCACTGTCTTATAATAAATCTTTTGAAACTCCAGTAACAATTTTAAGACCTTTTAATACTTTTGGACCTCGTCAATCAGCTAGAGCAATTATACCAAATATAATTTCTCAATTGCTTACGGGTAATAAAGTAAAAATTGGTAATTTAAAACCTACAAGAGAATACAATTATATTGAAGACACTGTGAATGCTTTTAAGCAAGCAATTGATAATCAAAAGATTATAGGCGACGTTGTAAATATAGGAAATGGATACAATATTTCAGTAAAAGAATTGGGCACTCAAATTTCTAATATATTAAATAAAGAAATAAAATTTGATATAGATAAATCAAGAATACGAAAACCTAAAACAGAAGTAAAAGATCTAAAAGCAGACAATTCTAAAGCTAAAAAAATACTTAAATGGACGCCAAAATTTTCTGGTAAAGCTGGTCTTAACAAAGGTCTTAAAAAAACAATAAATTGGTTTTTAGACCCAAAAAATTTACTCAAATATAAAAAAAATATTTATAACATTTAATATTTAGAAATTTAAGAGATGATGGGTTTTAAAATTTTTTCTAAAAATCTGATACCATTCTTTCCACTTTTTTCTGGATGAAACTGAGTTGCAATAACATTATCCTTAGCTACTATACTAGCAAAAGAAGTGTCACCATTATAGGAGATAGCTTTTGTTATATCTTTGTTTTTTGAGTCTACATAACATGAGTGTACAAAATAATAGCTTGAATTTATTAAATTCTTTTCAAAGCTCAAAGCATTGTCATTAAAAATCTTGTTATTAAATTCAATATTATTCCAGCCAACAAAGGTATTAAATTGAGAGGATGATTTTTTAAAATTTTCAACCTTACCTTTAAAAAAACCAATACCTTTTGAATGTCCAAGTTCAGAACTTTCCTCAAAAAGAATTTGCATACCTAAACAAATTGAAAGTAAATTTTTTTTTAATATTAAAACTTGTTCAATAACATCGATTATTCTATTACTTCTAATTTGTTTCATAACATTATTAAAAGCACCTACGCCTGGAAGAATTACTAAATCGTATGAAGATATATCGCACTTTTCATTTACTATAGTAGTATCAAATCCAATAAATTTTATTGCTCTCTCTATACTGAGTAAATTATTGGTTGAAAAATCAATTATACAAGCTTTTGGTTTTTTCATGGTCTAATTTTTATATTATTTTGAGTCAAAAAATTTTTTAATTGTGAAATTGATGTTTTGTATTTTTTATAATTACTCAGATTATTTATAAAACTAGTGCTTCCACTATTTTTAATTTTAATGTTTTTATTAATCTCATTAACGTAATTAAAATGAAAAGCTGAACAAATAACAACACCTTGTACATTTGTATTGTTAAATAAATTCAGAATATCATTTTGACTAGCAGATCCACCATGCGCAAGAATAGGTATTGAATTAAATTCTGATAACTTTTTATATAAATCGATATCTAGGCCTTTAGCTCTTCCCTCTGCTTTAATTGAAGTAATAATTAGTTCTCCAAAACGAAACTCTTGTGCTTTTTTTACCCACTCAAAAAGATCAATATTGGTCTCTTTTCTTCCACTTTCAGTTAAGATATTATAAGAGTTTTCTGTTTTCAAAGCTTCTATAGAAAGAGAAATTGTTGACGATCCAAATTGTTCCACCGCTTCATAAATAAAGCTTGGATTTTCAACAGCTGCTGAGTTTATTGCAACTCTATCTGCACCATTACTCAAGGCTATTTTTATGTCTTCAATAGTTCTTATCCCACCTCCAACAGTAATTGGTATAAAAATATTCTCAGAAATTTTTTTAGTTAAGTTACTCAATTGATTTCTTTTATATAAACTAGCAACAACATCTTGAAAAATTAATTCATCAATATTTTCCAAATAATATTTCTTAGCAAATTCTACTGGTGATCCAAGAACTCTTAAGCCCTCAAGATTAATTCCTTTAACCAAAAAATTATTTTTAATATCTAATCTAGAAATTATTCTTTTAATCACAAATTCGAATTAAATTATTCCCATGGAGGATTTCTAAGTTCCCATCTATTAGATTTTTTTTCCCAAATATGTTCAGGACGAAAACTATCAGCTATTTCGTTAAATTCATCTTTTGTCATATTTATATATTCAAAAAACTCTTTTTCAAATCTTTTAGGAAATTCACCATCAAACTGTTTTATTAACGATAGCCCCTCTTCCTTAGTTATATGTCCATTTCTAACTTCCATGGATGAGTCCATCATTGCCCTACCTACTCCAAACTTTAAATATCTTGTATAATAAAAAAACCCATCTGTTTTATCATCTAAACTTGCATACTTTTGATAAGTTCCCTCAACTCTTTCGGTGTTAACTTGAAAATCTACATTATCTACTGCATAATAAAACATCTCTTGAGGAACCCATCTCAAATAATAACCAAGCCAATGTGTTGAAATTTTTTTTTCAGCATACTTATTTTTATCTAACGGCAAATACGACTCAAAATCTTGAATGTTAAAATTTGTTTTAGACAGATGTGTCTCGATTGACTCTCCACCAATTTTAATATCTTTCTTTTCAATCCCCTCCAAAGGATCTTGTGAAAAACCAGGATGTGAATCTCCTAAATTCTCAGAAAATTTTTGATCTGTTTTTAATTTTGTTCCATAATCTGATGGGGGTTCACCATAAAATATTAAAGGTATATTAAACTTATAAGCAAGCTTAGCAGCAAAATATTTTTGACCAATAATAAAAGGTTGAAATGGATGTAAAATATTTTCAACAGCTTTTTTTGTTAAATATCTATGTAATTTACCATTTGGATTAAACAAAAAATTATCAAAACCACCTTTTGCAATCCAATTATTAAAATTTTTCCATCCAATATCAGTATACATATGGGGAGCCCACGTAAATGTTAAAGGTCTCATGCCATATTTGTATTTTAGTATATGAGATTGAAATACACTATCTTTTCCGCCACTTCCAGGAACAAGACAATTATATTGCTGATTTAAATTTCTATATTTGTCGCAAAGATCAACTAATTCTTTCTCCCTATCTGCCCAATTAATTTTTCCATTCCATTTAATTTCATTAGATTTGCAAGCAGCACAAATTCCATCAATATCAAAATCAATAGTTATTTGTTTTGTAAATTTATCATGTTTAAATTCATTTGTTGATGTTGGTTGTTGATTTGAGATATTACATTTTTTGCAATATTTAACTTTTTCAGGTAGACCATATTTTATTTTATTATTATCCATTAAATGTACTCAAATATTAATCTACAAAATTTTTAATTTTATTTTTGGCATCTGTATATTCGTTCCACTGACCGATATCTATCCAATTACTTTCTTCAATTGGAAAGACTCCAATTTTCTTATTTGATTTTTTTAAAATTTCAAGAAAATCATTCATATCAACAAATGCTTTCTTTGGTAAAAAATTGATCAATTTTTTATTGAGTATATATAATCCAGTGTTAACAAAAAAATTATAATTGGGTTTTTCTATCATTTTATTTAATGTCATGTTTTTATTTATCTCACAAATTCCATATGGTATTTTGAAATTTTTTTTAGAAGAAACAATCGTAATGTCATAATGATTTTTTCTATGATAATTGACAAATTCTTGATAATTCAAATCGCATATAATATCACAATTTGTTAGAATGAATTCTTTAGTAAGATATCTTTTCATTAGTTTCAAACTACCAGCTGTACCAGTAAAATTTTTTTCATTAATATATTTAAATTTATAATTTTTTAATTCTTTTAAATATGCTTTAATAATATCTTTCTTATAATTTACAGAAATTAAAAATTTATCGAATTTATTTTTTTTAAATTTTTGCATAATTTGTTCTAAAATAGTTTTTCCATCTAGTGGGACTAAAGGCTTAGGAAGAATTGAAGTAAATGGAGCAAGTCGTTTACCTTTACCTCCAGCCATAATTACAACTGAAAGGTTCAATTTTTTATAGAAAGAAGAGTCTGTTAAATTATTTGGATAAATTACTCTCAAAACTTTTTTATTTTTGCTAATTATTGGTATGGCTAAAATAGCTAATTTCCTGTTACTAAAAATTTTTTGAATTTTTTCTTTTTCAATCTCACTTTCATACAGAGTAAATGGTTTCTTAAAGATATATCTATCAATTTTATTTTTAAATGTTGCTCCTTTTAAAACAGCTCTTCTTAAATCTCCATCAGTTAATGTTCCCACTAATGTTTTTTTATTATCTACTAATATTAAAGTTTTATATTTTGCTGAGCCTAAAAATTTAATAGCTTTTGAAATAGTAATATTTTTATTTCGTATCATATTATAAATTTAGAAATTATTAATCTTATCACATATATATTTTATTTCTTTTTCTTTTAAGTCTATGCTACTGGGCAAGCATATAGATTTAAAAACCATATTTAATGCGTTTGTAATGTTATATTTTTGATATTTCTTAAATGGTTTTTGAAGATGGTTTGGAAACCACACATATCTAGAAAATATATTGAATTTAATAAGTTTTTTTACAAGTTGATTATGATTTTTTTTATTGTAATTTTTAATTTTTACTACATTTAACCATTTATTCCCAATTATAGATTTATGATCAGTTATGATTTCAAATTTTTTTTTATTTAAATAAGATTTATAATACTCATGGATTTTATATTTTTTTTTTAAGATATGATCAATTCTATTGATTTGAGAATAAATAATTGAACATTGTAAATTTGAAAGTGTTAAATTATATCCTGAATTATTATGAATAAACTTGACTGTGTCATTTTTTGCTTGATTAATAAGATATTTAATTTTACTCAAAATATTACTATTATTTGAAATAATTACACCTCCACTACCACCTGTTATGATTTTATTTGCATTAAATGATATAACTCCTATGTCTCCAATTTTTCCTGTATGAAAATTTTTAAATTTACTTGAAATATATTTGGAACCCAGGCTTTCTGCAGCATCTTCTATCAAAAAAATATTTTTTTTTTTACAAACTTTTGAAAGTTCTTCCATCATGACTGGAAAACCAAAACAATGAACAATTATTACAGCAAAAATCTTTTTTTTGGTTTTTTTATTATAAGTATGATTATTCTTAGTAAACGTCTCAGAATTTAAAAATTTTAAAGTTTTGTTAACATCAATATTAAATGTATCATCACAATCCATAAATACAGGATTAGCATTATTTTGAGTAATTGAATTAATCGTAGCAACAAAAGTAATAGTAGGTACTATAACTTCCTCATTTTCTGAAATTCCTAAAGCTTTTAAAGATAAAAATAAACCTGCAGAGCCACTATTACATGCCACTGCTCCTTTAACTAAATTTAATTTTTTAATCTTTTTTTCTAAAAGATTTACATACTTTCCAGAGCCTGAAATCCATGTTGATTGAAAAGCTTTGGTTAAATTTTTTAAATCATTTCTATGAAGTGTTGGGCTGTGTAATGGAAAACTTTTCATTAATATTTTAATTATATCTTTTTATAATTCTGATTACTATATACTTGATATAAATTAAACATATTATATTTCTTAAAAATGAATATTTTTAGTAAAATTACATTTTCCCAAATTAATAATATTTTAATTGAAACAAACTTAGAAAAAAAATCCAATAATAATATTATAGATTATTTTGAAAAAAATTCGAAAAATTTGATTTTTTTTTTTATTAATAATACAAAAGAGGCAATTTTATTATATTACCAAATAATAAAATCAGGAAATGTTCCAATTTTATTATCACCTGATTTAGATGAAAGTTTTATAATTTTTTTAAAAAAAAAATATAAACCAAAATACATATTAACTGACAGAAAGATAGATTTTCTTAAAAATGAATATAAAATTTTGACTAAATTAAATAAATTTAAATTATTTAAGAATAAAATAGATTTCAGTTATCCAATTCATAAAGATTTATGTTTATTAATGACAACTTCAGGTTCGACTGGAAGCCCAAAACTAGTAAAAATTTCATATCAAAATATTTTGGAAAATACAAAATCAATATGTAAATTTTTAGGAATTAATAAAAATCACACAACAATAACTACACTTCAACCATATTACACTTATGGTTTATCAATACTAAACACACATATGTATAAAAAAGCAAAAATTATTATCAATAACCACTCATTTTTTGAAAAAGAGTTTTGGCATCATTGTAAAAAGTTCAAAGTAAATTCATTTGGAGCAGTTTCTTTCATGTATGAGATTTTGAAAAAAATTAAATTTGAAAATTTAATATTGCCTAATTTAAAATATTTGACTCATGCAGGAGGTAAACTTGGAAGTTCTGTTCATAATTATATAAATCATGTTTCTGAGAAGAAGAAATATAAATTTATTACCATGTATGGACAAACAGAAGCTACTTCTAGAATATCATATTTACCATGGAAATTTTCGAAAAGAAAAATTTCTAGTATTGGCATACCTATACCAGGAGTGAATTTATTTATTAAGAACAATAAAGAAAAAGGTGAAATTTGTTTTTCTGGTAAAAATATAATGATGGGATATGCCAATGACTACAAAGATTTATTTAAAAAAGAAAAATTAGAAAAATATTGCACAGGTGATTTTGGAAAAAGAGATAAGGATGGTTTTTTTTATATCACAGGTAGGAAAGATAGATTTGTTAAAATTTTTGGACACAGGATAAATCTCGATGAAATTGATAATCAAATTATTAATGAGGGATTGAAAGCTGTTTCAGTTAAAAAAGGTGAAAATATAATAATTTTGTGTGAAAAAAAAAGTGATATCCTAAGGATAAAAAATTTTATATTAAAAAAATTAAAATTAAATATTAGGTTTTTTACAATAAGAAAAATAAAAAAAATTCCAATAACACAAACAGGAAAAATTAGTTACAGTAAGTTAAATGAAATTATTTAATAACCCATATAAACTTAATAAAGAAAAAAAAAATAAATTTTTTTTAAATATTCAAAAAAGATTAACAACATTTCATAAAAAAAATTCTTTTGAATATAGTAAAATTATTGGACAAAAAAATATTTCGAACATTAAGAATATATTTGATCTTCCTTTTTTGTCAGTAAAACTATTTAAAGAATTAAATTTATCAAGTGTTAATAAAAATAATATATTTAAAGTCCTTGTTTCATCGGGAACTTCAGGAAAAAAATCAGAGATAGTTTTAGATAAAAAAACTGCTAATTTACAAAAAGAGTCATTAGTAAATATATCTCAGAATTTTTTAGGCAAAGAAAGAATGCCAATGATAATTGTAGACAATCAAAATATTTTTAAAGATAAAAATAAATTTTCAGCAAGAGCTGCTGCTATTTTGGGATTTTCTATTTTTGCAAATGAAAGATTATTTTTGATTAATGATAATAATCAAATAAATCTAGAAAAATTAAATCAATTTTTAATAAAACATAAAAATAAGAAAATTTTAATATTTGGATTTACTTTTTTAATTTGGAAATATTTAACAAAAAAAGAAATTAATATTAAAAACAAATGTATAATCCTACATGGTGGAGGTTGGAAAAAAATGATCGATCTTTCTGTTAGTAAATCAAAATTTAATAAATGTTTAAATAAAAATATAAAAATCGAAAAAATAATAAATTACTACGGTATGGTAGAGCAAGTTGGTTCTATTTTTATGGAATGTGAATATGGATTTTATCATTGTTCAAATTTTAGCGATATAATAATTAGAGATGTAAATTTTAATTCCCTTAAAGTTGGTGAAAAAGGTTTAATTCAATTGTTATCAATTCTGCCAAGAAGTTATCCTGGTCATAATGTTCTTACTGAAGATTTAGGTATAATCAATGGTGAAGACGATTGTAAATGTGGAAGAGTTGGAAAATATTTTACTGTTCTAGGAAGAGCTCCTAATTCTGAAACGAGAGGATGTAGTGATACAAAAATTTCCTAAAGAAATAACTAAAAAACTCAATTACTTATCAAAGAGAGAAAATGTTGAGATATTTAATAACAAGTCTTTCAGCAAATTAGTAATTGAATTTCTTTCAGAAATTTCAAATTCTATATTAAAAGACAAATCTTTAAAAAAATATCCTGACCTAATAAGTTATTCTTTTTGGGCAAGAAAGAGGTACCTTGAACTGTTTAAAGGAAAGTATGAAACAAGCTCTAAATTCGGGCGAGGACTTACTTTTCACATTACACCATCTAATGTTGCATTAAATTTTTTATACTCTTTTAGTTTTAGTTTGTTAGCTGGAAATTCAAATATTGTTAGATTACCATCAAAAGAATTTAAAGAAGTAGATATATTTTTAGAAATTTATAAAAGTTTAAAAAAAAAAAAATTTCGAAACATATATAATTCAAATGTTTTTATAAAATACAATCACGATGATCAAATAAATAATTTTTTTTCATCGATTAGTGACACTAGAATGATTTGGGGTGGTGATAAAACTGTAAATAAATTTAAAAGTTATGAAACTAAACCATTTTGCTTAGACTTAAATTTTCCTGATAGATATTCAATGTCTGTAATCAATGTTAAAAAATTATCTAAAATAACTGATGAAGAAATGAAAAAGCTAATTATTAATTTCTATAATGATACATATTTATTCGATCAAATGGCCTGTAATTCGCCTCATTTAATAATATGGCAAAACTATAATAAAAATACAGTAAAGAATTTTTGGGATCAATTAAGAAAATATGTGAAAATAAAATACAAATTAGATTATTCAATGGTAATTGATAAGTTCACTAAATTACAGATGGAAAAACTCAATAATAAAAATATCGAAACCGTAGTAAATTTTGAGAATAACCTTACTTTAGTCAACTTAAAAAAATTTTCAAAAGATATAATATGCAGTAAAGTTGGTTATGGATATTTTTATCAAATTAAAAAAGGTAATTTAAAAGAAATTATTGGAAATTTAGATAAAAAAGTACAAACACTCACCTACTATGGTTTTGATAAATTATATTTTCAAAAAATAATTAAAAAAAAAGCTCCTATTGGTATAGATCGTATTGTTCCAATTGGTCAATCGAGTAAAATGAACTTAACATGGGATGGGTTTGACCTTATAAATAATTTATCAAAACATATTGAAATAATTTAATGAAATTAAAAAAAGAAGAAATTTTAATAATTCAAAAAAATAGAGATCCATTTTTGATGGTAGACGAAATAACTAATGTCCAACCTGGGGAAAGAATTGTTGCAAAAAAATTTTTAGATGAAAATTTGTGGTTTTTCAAGGTTCATTGGCCAGGAGATCCAAATATGCCTGGTGTGCTTCAAGTTGAATGCATGACTCAAGCTTGTGCAATGATAATACAAACTATGGAAAAATTTAATAATGAGACTATTTATATCACTGCTATTGATAAGGCGATATTTAAACAAAAAGTTACACCAGGAGGTGAATTGGAAATTAGAGGTGAGATTATTTCTTCAAATCGTGGTATAGTGAAATGTAAAGCAGAGACAATTTTTAAGTCAAAACTTGCTAGCAAGGCACAAATCAATATAATAATTCCTAGTCAATTAAATAAATTTACCAAATAATTTTATGCCCATAGCTTCATCATTATTAAACAAACCTAGACTCGTAAAAAAGCTTAAAGACTTTTATGATTATGTAAATAAAAATGATGGTAAAGTTGGAAGAAAAACTAGAGGTATAGATCTTAATTTTAATAATGCATGCAATTTGAGATGTAAGTACTGCTTTACAAATTCACCTAAAGGAGATCATGTTAAAGAATACTTGGACATAGGTGCAATTGCAAAACTTGCTGACGAAGCTGATGAGCTTGGGTATTTTGAGTTTGATTTACAAGGAGGTGAATTGCTCTTACAACCAAAAAAATTATTTCAAGTGCTAGAAGCTATTAAACCTGAAAGATTTTACATGTATCTGACAACAAATGGCTATTATCTTGATGAAAAAATGGCGAAAAGATTAGCTGAATATAAAGTTAGTAGAGTTTCTGTAAGCATAGATAGTATGGATGAAAAAATTCATGATGAAATTCGTGGAAGAAAAGAGTCCTGGAAAAGAGCAATTGCTGCTTTAGAGCATGTCAAAAATGCTGGAATGGACCCATATCTAAATATCACTGTAGGTCATTACAATGCAAATACAGATCACTTTAAAGAGCTTTTAGATTATTCAAAAAATAAAAGATATAAAACACTTCTAAACGTTGCTGTTCCATCAGGGATGTGGCATTCAGCAGAGGATATAATTTGTGATGATAAAGATAGAGAGTATCTAAGAAAAATAAGAAAAGAATACAAAAATTTAGTGAGAAATATTTGGAATCCATTTGATCGAAATCACGAAAAAATATTAGGATGTACTACAGTTAATAGAATTTACGTAACACCTATAGGTGATGTACTTGTATGTCCATATGTTCATATTAAAATAGGTAATATTTTTGAACAACCTTTAAAGGAAATAATTGATCATGGCTTTAGTATTAAATATTTTAGAAATCATAGTGATTTATGTTTGGCAGGTGAAGATAAAGAGTTTATCAGTAAGTTTATGACTAAAAGTGGCCAAACTATATTCAAACCAGCTTTGGCAAAAGATATTTTCGCTGAGGAAGACTTTATAAAATAATAAAGTGAAACTAAAAAATATTTATATATATGGAGCGGGATCTTCAGGTATTGAGATACTAGAATTACTCAATATAATAAACAAAACTACGAAACAATGGAATATTAAGGGCTTCATAGATATAGATAAAAAAAAAATTGGTAAATCAATAAAAAAATATAAAGTTTACGATAACAGTAAAATTAAAAAAAATAAAAATGATTACGGAATATGTTCTGTTGCAAATCCTAAAATAAAAGAAAAAATTTTAAAAGACTTAAAAAAAAAATTTAAAACAACTAATCTTTTTCATCCAGAGTTATATTTGCCAGATGATATAAAAATGGGTAAAGGAAATGTAATTTTTTCAAATGTGCATTTGAGCTATAATGTTAAAATTGGAGACAATTGCTTAATCAGTTTTGGATGTGATATTGGCCATGATACAAAAATAGATAATTTTTCATCGATAATGCCTGGAACAATAATAAATGGTAAGGTGAATATTGGAAAAAAATGTTATATTGGATCAAGTGCTTTAATTAGTGTTGGAGTGAAAATAGGTAATAATTGTAAAGTAGGATCTGGTACAAAAATATTTAAAAAAATTTTATCAAATACTAACGTCTTTGAGATCCCAAGAATTATGAAAAATAAAATTTAGATAAATTTTTTTATAATTCTAAAAGATTTGATAGAAGAATTTCCAGAGCCATAGGGATTTTTAATTTTTTTAATAAAGTTTGATTTGTTTGAAAGCGACAAACCTTTTTTGATATTAAAAATAATATTATTTTTTCTACTAGACGAATTAAGTACACTATTTCCAAAAATTCTTCCCTTTTGCCGATGACCAATATTAATAGAGATTTTTTTAAGTGATGGAATTTCAGATATACCGCTCGATGAATTACCAATTATCAAATCTGAATTTTGAGCCATTTTAAGATAGTCCATTGACCCAAGAGATGTATAAAATTTTGCCTCATTATTGTTTTTGCAGAAAATTTTTATCATTTTGGAAATAATATGACTTCCATTATCTGCTGTTGGTAAAGTAAAAATTTTTTTATGATCTTTAAATGTTTTTAGGGCTAATAATAAATTTTTAGTTTCCTCAATATTTTTTTTTATTGAAAATAAAGTGGTTGGATGAAAAGTTATTAAAAAATACTTTTCAAATCTATTGATCTTATATTTTTTTAAAAATAGTTTTTTTTCATATTTATTTAATAATTTGATTTTATCTAAACCTAAACTACCTACATCAAATATATTTTGATTTTTAATTCCCATCTTAATTAAATTTTTTTTATAGCTTCTGTTAGCAACAAAATGATAAGTAGCAAAAAAAGATAAGCAATTTCTTATTGCATTATCGTAGACATAAGGTGTTTTTTCTCCACCTGAAAAGTGAAAAATTTTTAATTTTAGTATGTGTGCTGCATAAGCAGCGGAAAAAACTTCATATCTATCTCCTAAAATCAATAATCCATCTGGTTTAATTTTTTTAAAAATATTAAAAAATTTTTGTATTCCTGTTGATGTGGAATATGTAATATTTTTCTCATTTGCATTTTTAAGATTTAGCTTAACCCTATAGTCAATATTTAAACCATCATTAATTAATTCCTTAACCGTATATCCAAAATTTTTTTCTAAATGTGAGCCAGTCGCAATTATCTTTAAATTAATGTTTTTATCTTTTTTAATAGTAAATATAATTGATCTTAATAAACTATAATCAGACCTAGAGCCTGTAATGACACAAATTTTTTTTTTAGATCTTAATATAGTCATCCTCAAAATAATCTTTTTTTGCAGTTTTACCGAGAACACTAAACCATTTTGTTGGCGATAAACCAAGCGATGGTCTTTTGACAGTAATATTCTTTAATGTAAACTTTTCACCCTTTTCTATAAATTTACTTGCAACAATTGATTTTCTAGCAATTAAAATATTTTTTTTTTCACTTTTGGTAATCACTTTTTTAAAACTTCCAAAAGACTTTTCAATATTTCTAATTGATAGAACCATATTTTTAAATTCATGCGGCTCTAAACTTGCTTTATGATCAGGTCCTTTCATTTTTTTATCAAAAGTTAAATGTTTTTCTATTATAGTTGCACCCATTGCTACAGCTGCAATTGCTACCTCTATTCCAGTGGTGTGATCAGAATATCCAATTTTGCAATTAAATTTTTTTTTTAGTGATTTAATTACATTTAAATTTACATCAGAAAATGGCGCCGGGTATTGAGTGGTACAATGTAATATAGAAATTTTTTTACTTTTTTTCATATATTTCTTTATTATTCTGACCGCATTAGTTACTTCTTTCATGTTAGACATTCCTGTAGATAATATAATTTCTTTATTTAGTTTAGATATCTCAATTAAATACGGCAAATTATTTATTTCTCCAGACGGGATCTTAACCCTTTTGACTTTAAGCTTATTTATCAAATTTATTGACTCAAAATCAAATGGTGTAGTTAAAAATTCTATTTTTTTTTTGTCACAATATTTTTTTAATTTATAAAAATCATTTAGCTTCAAAGATATTTTCTCTGCCATCTTTAGTTGATTTTCATTCTTGTTTTTATCTTTTTGATAGTCAGCTTTAAGAGCATGCTTAGAAATTCCTAATCGAGGTATTGAGGTTTGAAATTTAATTATATCAGCCCCAATTTTTATTGCTTCATCAACATATTTATAAGCTAAGTCTAATCTTCCATTATGATTTGGTCCAACTTCTGCAATAATTAAAGTTTTATTCATAGAAATTTTTTGATTAGTATTTAATTTTTTAAAACATTAAAATAATATATATAATCATATCAATGAATTTACATAACAAAAATATAATTGTAACAGGTGCAAATAAAGGAATTGGTGCTGAGATTGCTAACAATCTACATAAAAATGGTGCTAATGTCATTTGCTGTACAAGAAAAAAAAATAGTTCTCTAATAAAGATCGCAGAAATCCAAAATAAATCAAACAAAAATAAAATATATAACTATGAATTCGATTTATCTAATGAAGATGAAGTTTTAAATATAGCAGATCAAATCTGTAAAGATTTCGATCAAATTGATGGGTTAGTCAATAATGCAGGTATAAATCATGTTTCATTATTTTTAATGGACAAGATTGAAAATATAAAAAAAACATTTCAAATAAATTTTTTTTCTCAATTAATTTTTTCAAAAATTATTATAAAAAAAATGATGAAAAAAAAAGCTGGTTCAATCATTTTTATATCATCTAAGGCTGCTTTAGATCACGTTCCAGGAAGACTAGCCTATTCTTCTAGCAAATCATCTCTGATTAATACTACAAAAATCTTATCTAAAGAACTGGGTAGATATAATATAAGAGTTAACGCAATAGCCCCAGGTATAATTGATACTGATATGCTAAAAAATCAATTAAATAAAAGTGAAATAGATAATATTTTACAAAAAATTCCCTTAAACAAAATTGGTTCTCCTGAGAATGTTGCAGATCTTGTTACTTTTCTATCCTCTGAAAAATCAAGTTATATTAATGGTCAAATAATTGGTATTGATGGTGGACAGTATTAGATTTTATGGATTTAGAAAAATTAGAAAAAATAAAAAAATCAATTATTAAAAATATACTTAAAATCGCTGTTGAAGGTGGTTCAAGTGCTGCACACTTAGGTGGAGCATTATCTTCGGTAAATATTATTGTTACACTTTTTTTTTCAATAATGAATTACAGTAAAGAAAATTATACAAAAGAAGGTAGAGATAGATTTATTTTAAGTAAAGGCCATGCCTGCTTAGTTTTATATTCTGCTTTACTTGAAAAAAAAATAATTGGATGGGAACAAGTAAAGAATTTTGAAAAAGATAATTCTGATTTTCCAGGACATCCTGTAAAAAACCAAGATTTAGGTATTGAATTCTCAACTGGTAGCCTGGGCATGGGTATTGGTTTAAGTATAGGTGTTGCAATTGCGTTAAGAAAAAAGAAATTAAATAATCATATTTTTGTTTTATTAGGTGATGGAGAATGTAATGAAGGTTCTGTTTGGGAGGGGTTACTTACTGTCAAACACTATAATTTAGAAAATATTACAATTATAGTTGATAAAAATAGCTTTCAACAAACTGGTTCAACTAACGAAATAATATCAAATGATAATTTAATAGATAAATTTAAAAGTTTTGGAATTGAAGCTGAAGAAGTTGATGGTCATTCTTTTAAGCAAATTCATAATACATTATCAAAATTGATGAATATTAAGAAACCATCTGCAATAATAGCAAATACCACAAAAGGTCATGGGATAAAGTTATTTGAAAATGATAATAAATGGCACCACTCAATAATTACAGAAGAATTATACTTGGAGTGTCTCAAGGAATTATAAATAATGAATATAGACATTAATAAAATTAAACTTTGGTCTTCAATTGGGTCTAGAGCTACATTTGGGCTGGTAGCACTAGAGCTTGTAAAGAAGAATAATAATTTAATTTTTATTACTGCAGATGTATCAACTTCTGCTGGACTAGATAGACTAAAAAAAAAATTTCCAGAAAACTATATTGATGTAGGAATTGGTGAACAAAACATGATGAGCGTTGCGAGTGGTCTAGCATCCGAAGGTTTTAATGTTTTCACAACAACATTCTCACCCTTTCAAACTTTTAGATGTGCAGAACAAATAAAAGTTAATCTTGGATACATGAAAAACAAAGTTGTGATGGTTGGCTTAGCAAGTGGTCTGGTTCTTGGAAATTTAGGATTTACTCATTGCAGCATAGAAGATATTGGTGTTTTAAGATCTATTCCTAATTTAACTATAATCTCTCCATCAGATTCCTTGGAGACAGCAAAAGCAGTTGAGGCTTCTATGAATTATCACGAAAGTGTTTACATCAGATTAACAGGTGGAAGCAATAATCCAATTGTCAATAGCATTGATTATCAATTTGAGATTGGTAAAGCTAGAATTTTAAAAGAAGGAAAAGATATTTTAATTATAAGTAATGGCATGATGGTTAAAAAATCCCTAGAAATTTCTGATGAACTACAAAAAAAGATATGGATGTTTCTATATTAAACATGCATACAATTAAACCTCTTGATACTAACACTTTGGACAAAATGATGAAAAAATACAAATATTGCTTTTGTATTGAAGAACATAACATTTACGGCGGTCTTGGAAGTGCCTTATCTGAGTACTTAGCTCAATCGAATTTAGATATCAAATTTCGAACTTTTGGAATTAAAGATAAATATATTAAAAGTGGTTCATATAATTACTTGCTAAAAGAGTACGGTCTTGATAATGAGACGATCGTAAAAGAAATAATTAACACAATCTCATAATGAATAATATTGATACCTATAAAAGAGTTTTTATTGATGCATTAGATTTTGATAAAAATTTATTTTCTGAAAATTTAAAGTATCAAGAAATTGATGAATGGGACTCTATTGGTCACATGAGTTTAGTATCTGCCCTAGAAGAGGAATATTCAATCACTTTTGAAACAGATGATATTATTTCATACGACTCTTACAAAAAAGGTATTGAAATTCTTAAGAAATATAAAGTTGATATTTAATTTTTTTTTTTAAAAAATTTTTTCCAATTTGATGTTCTTTGATCAATATTTTCAAAAATTGCATCTTCATTTATCATGTCATGGTAAAAAGTATTCAAAACATATCTTATTTTATTTTTAGATAAGTTAACACAGCTTCTGTGCATAAGATTGTTTGAAAATAATATTACCTCACCTAAAGAGGCGTATAAAGTTTTTTGAATTAATTTTTTTTTTTTATTAAAAATTAGTTTTGTATTTATTGGGGTTCTAATCAGACTATTTTTTTTTCTATTTTTTACACTCTCATTATCATGGGTATCTATATCAAGCTTATGACTATTCTCAATTATTTCTAAACCACCTATCTTATTTTGATTATTAATATTGTTAACTATAGGCATCCACAGTTGAACAAATTTGGAATTAAACAAATTAAATTTACTATCTCTATGCCATCCATAAAGAAACTTTTTATCTTTTGAAATATCTATCCTTAATGCATCACTATTAAAGTGAATTGGATGGTATAAATTATCACTTAATAAATAACTAATAGTTTTAATTAAATTTTTATCATTAGAAATATCTAAAAAAAAATTTGTTTTATTTACATGATTATAGATAGTAACTAAATTTTGATGATCAGCATTCTCAAGAGAAATCATTCCTTCATTTAAGATAAAATCTATTTTTTTTTTTTTAAAATACAGATATTTTTTTGGTAAAACTTTTTTAATTTGTAAAAGTAAGACTTTTGCTAAATTACTTTTGAATTTTACTATTTTAGATTTTTTAAATAATTTAATTTTGATATAACCGTTTTTTTTATAGTTTAGTTTTAATTCTTTTAAATTGCTTATTTTTAAATTCATTAATGTGAGTTATAACATTTTTTTTAGCAAGTATTTTGCCAAAATAATATCTTCAATACTATGAATATCTATAGAATTATCAATTTCGTAAGGTTTAACTTTTTTTCCCATAAAATTCCAAGGTGGGTGACCGTCATTTTTTAAAATACTTTTAGTTCTGATAACCCAAAAATTATGACACAAAAAATAATTCTTTTCTAAGTCTTGACGATTTGATGAGATTTTTGAATTTAACTTTACAAATTCTCGCAAAACACCTTGTTTAATTTTTTTTGCTCTGATTGGGTGGTGATCATTATTTTGTACCACAGGTACTGCAGCAGTAATATCTTTGTCTTTTTTTATTATTTCAATACATTTTTTTATCCAAACAGATTTAATTATTGGTGCATTGGCAAGTAAAACAACCAGGATATCTGGGTTCACATTATGCTTTTCTTTTAAGATTTTAAGAGAATGTTTTAGCACACTTATATGTAAAGTATTTGATTGACTAAGTTTTTTAGGTCTAACAATTTTTTTAAATCCAAGTCTTGATCCTAGATTCAATATATTCTTGTCATCACTACTTACATAAAAGTCATCAATAATCTTTATTTTTTTTGCTTCTCGACATGGATATTGCATACAAGGAATTCCATTAATCTTGAGAATATTTTTGTCTCTTAACTTGCTTCCTCCTCTACCAGTTAGTAATGCTATGATTGTCTCTTTTTTCTTTTTACTCATGTATCAAATATATATTTAAATAATTAAGATATAATATAATTAATTCACCACCTAGCATACATCAATTCAAAAGTTGCTTGAGTAATATTCCAATTTCGTTTGAATATTTTAACGAATAATGGGATCTATCAATATGTGATAAAAAATTTTCCTTTATATTAAAAATCTCACAACTATTATGATTACATAAGTCTGGTGCGTAATCAAAAAAAGTTTTTTTATTTAATCTTGTAAGAAGACTCAATTTTTTATTTATTTCAAATACCTCTTTTTTTTCATTTAAATAAAATTTTTTATTAATCTCATTTATATCCTCACTCATACTAAATATTTCTTCAAATCTTGAAAAACTTAAATTTTGTCTTACAATTATAATTTGTTTATCTAAAAATTTATCAAAATATCTTGCCAGCCCTGTTTCGATCAATTCAGGATATACGCTCCAATCATTAGAAATAATTACTGTTTTAATATTACTAATATCAAAATTATTTAGTTTTTTTCTTTGAAAATAACACTCATTTTTATTATTACGATGAGTAAACTTTTTATAAACATCTATAAAATAACTTTTCTTTGGTTTATGACATTGTGTATCAAATTGTATTTGATTAATTTGTGAATCTTCAATTTTGTTATTTATGAGTCCTAGATAAATATCTTGGGAATGACTGTCTCCAATTATAAGAATTTGAGCATTATAATTGATATGTTTTCTCTTATAATCAATAATATTTTGTAAAACTTGTCTTTTATTTTTTTCCTTAATGTATATTTTTTCAAATTTATTAGGTTGTTTATTTATAACAAAATCATTTATATAATTGGAAAGAAAAATTGGTAATAAAGAAATTATTAAAAAAAACAAAATAAAAAATTTAAATAATTTTTTATTAATTTTTAATGGAATCTCAATTATATGATATGAAAAGATAGAAATTATTAATACAACGAAAATTATAATAATTTTAATTGACATATCCATTGATGAAATAAAACTAAAAAATACAATTACAGGCCAGTGTATTAAATAAGTTGAATAACTTATTTTACCCAAGTATGAAAATAACCTATTTCCGATTAGGTTATTAAAGATACTTCCTTCTGATAAAATAAATAAAAATGCCCCAAAACATGGTATTAATGTCAAATATCCTGGTACATCTTTTTGATCAATAAATGGAAAAGAAAAAAAAATTATAATTAATGAAAAAATTGAAAAAAAATTTTTATATTTAGTTTTTATTTTTAACGTTGAAAAACCTGCAATGCAACCTATTCCAAAAGCTGAAAATCTTAATGGGGTAAAATAATACAGATACTGACTATTTTGATTATGTAGATCCAAATTTAATAGAACGCTAATTGTCGTTATTAATATAATTAAAATTAATTTAGTTTTTTTATTAAAATTAAGAAATAGTAAAAAAAATAAGCAAATAAAAAAATAAAATTGAAGTTCGATACTAATTGACCATGTGTGGAGCAAAGGGTTTAATTCTGAATAATTTCTAAAATAATCTTGGCTATTAAAAAGATATGTCCAATTTGAATATCCTAAAATAGTAGAATAAAAATTTGAAAAATTATTATCTAATAAATAACTTGGAAAAAAAAATATTGATGACAAAAAAACTATAAATGAAACAATAAATAATACTGGTAGTAATCTTCTAGCTCTACTAAACAAAAATTTTGAAAAAATTTTTTTACTATCATTGAAGTGAAGTATTTTAGTTAATAAAAATCCACTAATTACAAAAAAGATGTCTACACCAACAAAACCACCTTCAAAATTTGAAATTTTTAAATGAAAAAAAAAAACTAATGTTATTGCAATAAAACGTAGCGCATCGATATCACTTCTATATTTTATTTTACCAATACTCATTTTAGATTTTTAATCTATAAAACTAAATTAACAATATCTTAATAAGTTTAATAAAAAAAACACCTACTATTATAGCTGGGGATATAAAATATCATTAAAAAACTATTATGTTATTAAGAAAGGTGTTTAATTGGTTCTATAGACAAATTATTTGTAAATGTAGAATTGGCAATTTTATCATTAATTAAAAACTGTAACCCAAAAAACAAATGTAATCTCGTAGTAGCCTTAGTTCCAAATAACACTTTATGGAAACCGTGTAAAATACATGAAAGTAGAAAAAACATTTCGATAAAGTTGTATCAAATAAAATAAAAGATAATAATTTTTTAGTTTATTATGACTCAAGTAACATAGATAGAAACAATTTAAAAAATTATGCTCCAGCAGGAGGACATTTTTTAAACGAAGGGTACTAACTATTTTCAAGAAATTTAGAGAAGTATCTAAAATAATATCAATCTATAATTTAAAAATATAAAATTTTTTTCAGTGCATAAATCAAGCCAATTGAGCTATTAGTACTGGTCAGCTGCACGCATTACTGCGCTTCCACATCCAGCCTATCAACG
>MDTB01115783.1_pt1 | contig 64660 bp, 57 predicted proteins | sample 811161 | NCBI WGS metagenome assembly MDTB01 (sample SAMN05326650, study PRJNA326480) | marine metagenome | isolation source: seawater | place: Mediterranean Sea | collected 2009
GGGACATTCTAGGAGAAAGAAAAAATCCTAAGATCGTTTTTGAACACCCAGGGGAGTCTACGCTTCCCACTTCAGGTTTTGTATGTGATACGGGTGGTATGGTTGTTATTTGCGCAGGAACTACTGGTTATAATGTAACTTTGGATCTAAGGTATCATTGGATGATGCAAAAGAGATTTCAGGGTTCTCATTTGGCCAACGATGAGCAAGCTGAAGCTGTAAATAAGCTTGTTATTGACGGCAAAGTTGACCCATGTTTATCAGAAACTTTCACTTTTGACCAAATTGGACACGCACATCAGTTGATGTATGAAAACAAGCACCAGGGTAATATGGCCTGTTTGGTGAACTCGTTAGATTTAGGCCTTGGGGTAAGTTGAATATCGACTCGTCGGAGTATTTTTCGCAAAAAAGTTTTTTTATTTGAAGCTGACGTTCTTAAGAGTTTTCGGTTAAAGTCAATTTTTAAATTTAGTTGACTAATTTAAAAGCTATCTTCAAAGGAAATACTATGAAGGATTTGGATGTTAATTTTGTTAGAACTCAATTCCCAAGCTTTTCGGTTCCCGAAATGGAAGGAAAATTGTTTTTTGATAATGCTGGAGGCAGTTATACTGCTGGAGCAGTAATATCTCGATTAAATAGATTTTATACTACTAGAAAAGTGCAACCATATGCGCCATACACTGCGTCTCGTAATGGTGGGGATGAGATGGATGAAGCCCGACAAAGGATGGCTCTCATGCTTAATATTCCTAAAGAGACCCTTCATTTTGGCCCTTCTACTAGTCAAAACACTTATGTATTGGCAAATGCATTTAGAAAAATTCGCAGTAAAAGAGATACAATAGTCGTAACGAACCAGGATCATGAAGCTAATAGCGGTGCATGGAGACGACTTGAAGAAGATGGCTTTAAAATTAGGGAATGGAAAATAAATACACATAATGGAGGGCTTAGTGTTAGCAAACTTAGAAAGCTTCTCGACGAAAAAGTTCTTTTAGTTGCTTTTCCACATTGTTCAAACATAATCGGCGAAATAAATCCTGTGAAGGAAATTTGTAAAGTCTCGAGAGCAGCCGGAGCTTATACATGTGTAGATGGAGTAAGTTATGTTCCTCACGGATTTCCAGATATTAGTGATTGTGGAGCCGATATTTATCTTTTTTCTTCTTATAAAACCTATGGGCCACACTTGGGCATAATGTATTTATCAAAAAGGTTAAACTTAGCTTTACCATGTCAAGGCCATTTTTTTAATTCAGAGTTTTTAACCAAGCGCTTCACCCCCGCTGGTCCCGACCATGCACAAATCGCAGCTTCTGCAGGAATTGTTGATTATATTGAGTCAGTTTATAGGTTCCACTTTGACGAGACTGTGCCTCTTAGTAAGGCAACAAAAGAGGTTAGCGCTCTGCAAAGGCGCCATGAAAAAAAGCTTTTGATACCGTTGTTCGAGTATTTAGAAACGAAACAAAACATTGAAATTTTGGGATCTACATTGGTTGAGAACAGAGTTCCAACAGTATCATTGAACCTTAGTCGCCCTGCTAGACCTATCGCTGAAAGGCTGTTTCGAGATGGTGTAATGACTGATGGGGGCGATTTTTATGCAATTCGTCTTCTTGAGGCAATGGGCATTAATGTGAAGTATGGGGTTTTGCGTTTGAGTTTCGTTCATTACACTACGCCATCAGAAATAGATAGGCTCATAGGCGCTTTGGATAAGCATATGCAATAGAATGTGGCAGTAAATTTAGTTTTAGAGGTCGGAATTTTTGAGGATATGGTAGATATTATTAGTACTGAAGGAACCAAACCAATAATTGTTTGGTTCAGAAGAGATTTGAGATTGAAAGATAATCCTGCTTTTAAAGAAGCTGTAGATACTTGCAGACCAGTTATCCCGCTGTTCATTTATGATGAATTTGTTGAGGCTATGGGAGCTGCACCAAAGTGGCGACTTTCTTTATCGATAGCTTCCTTTACGAAAGATCTTTCTAATATTGGAGTTAAACTAGTTTTGCGACGCGGTTCAGCATTATTGATATTAAAGGAAATAATTGCAGAAACGGATGCGCAAGGTGTATTCTGGTCTAGGCTTTACGATGATAGATCTGTTAGGCGAGATGGAATTGTTAAAGATAAGTTGAAGGGCTTGGGTATTGAGGCAAAAAGTTTCCATGGTCATTTATTACATGAGCCTTGGTCAGTAAATAAAAAGGAAGGAGGTTTTTATAAGGTCTACAGTCCGTTTTGGCGTGTCGTATCAAAAATGACAGTCCCTTCTCTTATTGATGCTCCTAAAAAGTGTTTATCGAGTCCTATTAAGTTGAAAAGTGAGAATTTGAGTGATTGGCAATTAGATAAAGATCTGAGTAGGTCAAAAAAAATTCTCGGTAGGTTTGTAAATGTTGGTGAGAACGCAGCAAATGAAAGGTTAGATTATTTTTTAAAAAACACAGTTTCATCGTATGAGCAGGATCGCGACATGATTTTTCTTAATGGAACGTCACGGTTATCTGAAAATCTAACATATGGCGAAATTTCACCATGGCGGATCTGGCATCGGGCTACACAATCGATCTCAGGATCCAATAGTGGAATAGAAAAGTTTTTAAAAGAGCTTGTGTGGCGAGATTTCGCCTGGTCATTGGCTTATAATACACCTCATATCCTTCATAGTAACTGGAAAGTTGAGTGGAATCATTTCCCGTGGAGGGGCCCAAACAAGGATTCTGAACTTTGGTGCCGAGGGATGACAGGAGAACCTTTAGTCGACGCTGGTATGAGAGAGCTTTATACCACTGGTACGATGCACAATAGAGTCAGGATGATAGTAGCATCATACCTCACAAAGCATCTTTTGACTGATTGGAGGGTTGGTCAGGAGTGGTTTGCGAGCAGATTAATTGATTGGGATCCCGCCTCCAATGCTATGGGGTGGCAATGGGTTGCAGGTTCTGGACCCGACGCTACTCCATTTTTCAGAATTTTTAATCCAGAAACTCAGGCTAAAAAGTTTGATAAAGACTCAAAATACATAAATCGATTCCTAGGAGTGGGATCTGATCAACCGCCGTCATTACAGGCTAAATTATTTTTTGATATGGTTCCAAAATCGTGGAATTTTGATTACAAGCTTAGATATCCAAATCGAATTATGGGTCTTAAGGAGGGTAGAGACAGAGCTTTGACAGCTTACAATTCTTTTCGAAAAAGTGTTTAAATGGAAAAAAAACTAAAGATCGCTGTAATTGGATCAGGTATCTCAGGTTTGGGGTGCGCAATAGCTTTGCAAAATGATAACTCGGTAAAACTATTCGAGAAAGATAAAAGATTAGGCGGGCACTCAAATACCGTTCACGTGGATTTCGGCGGAAAAAGTGTCGCAGTTGATACTGGATTTATAGTATATAATACTTCTAATTATCCAAATTTAGTTGGATTATTTGATGAGTTAAATGTTCCTACAAAATGGTCAAATATGTCTTTTGGATTTTCGTCAAATGCCGGCAAAATGGAGTATGCATGTGCAAGCTTGGATACTATTTTTGCTCAAAGGAGAAATTTTTATAATTTATATTTTATGCGTGGACTTTTGGATATTCTCCGTTTCAATAGGCAGGGACTTAATATGGGTGAAAAAGATTTGCCTGATGACATGTCGTTGGGAAGCTTCTTAACCTCTTATAATTACCGCGGTTGGATAGTTGAGAATTTTGTTATACCAATGGGAGCAGCAATATGGTCGACTCCTACTTCAAAAATACTTCAATTTCCTGCCCGAAATTTTATTTCGTTTTTTAAAAATCATGATCTATTCAACGGGTTGTCAAACGCAAAGCGTTGGCGAACAGTAGATGGAGGTTCTACTGAATATGTTTCAAGAGTTCGGAAAACATTGGGAAATAATGTTATCTGTAGAAAAGAAGTAGTTTCGGTAGAACGACAAGAAGGCGCTGTTAATGTTTATTTTAAGGAAGGGATGCCCGAAAAGTTTGATCATGTCGTATTTTGTACCCATGGGCCTCAAGCTTATAATTTATTAAAAAATAAATCTAAGCTTGAGGAAGAGTTGCTCAGTCATTTCCGCACCAGCACTAATAGAGTTGTACTACATTCTGATAGTAGCTTGATGCCTAAAAAAGCGAAGGTTTGGTCAAGCTGGAATTTTATTTCTAGCACGTTTGATACTATTATTGAAAAGCCTCCCTCAGTAACCTACTGGATGAATAAATTGCAGGGTATTGACCCGAATTACCCTCTATTCGTCTCGCTAAACCCTGTAGAAGAGCCCTTAAAAAACTTGACCCACAAGGAATTGACATATTCACATCCATTTTTTGATGTTGATACCTTTCTTATTCAAAAGCGAATGGATAATATCCAAGGTTCTGGGGGTGTTTGGTATGCAGGCGCTTGGCTAGGTTATGGCTTTCATGAGGATGGACTAGTATCAGGGCTACGGGTTGCAGCTGCACTAGGTTCAAAACCTGTTTGGTCACAAGAGATTCAAAGCTTTGGATAGCGGGTATTCATGAGGCGAGACGTTTAATGTATCCAGAACAATGTATTTATGTCGGTAAAATAATGCATACTAGGTTAAAGCCAATGAAAAATATATTCAAGTACAGTGTATTTAGCCTATTGTTGGACTTAGATAACTTAACTTATGTCGCCTCCAAATCTAGGATTTTAAAAATAAATAAGTTTGGTTTACTCTCTTTTTATGAAAAGGATCACGGAGCTAGAGACGGTTCAAATTTACGCATATGGGTGGATAAAAAATTAAAAAACAAATTTAGGCCACAGGCGGATAAAGTTTTCTTATTAAGTTTCCCTAGAATGTATGGTTACGGTTTTAGTCCTCTCTCCGTATATTTTTGCTACACTGGTGAGGATCTAACAACTGTTCTGTATGAGGTAAAAAATACATTTGGGGATCAAATAATTTATGTTCTTCCTGCTAAGGAAGATAATGATGGAGCTATTCGCCATCGTCATCCAAAAGAAATGTATGTGTCTCCGTTTTTGGACATGGAGCAAGAGTATAATTTTACGCTTCTGTCACCTGGTCAAAAATTATCGATTAGGATAAAGGAGTATGATACCATTGGTAATACTCTTATCGCTACTCAGCACGGCAGGTATTTAAAACTTAATGATCGAGGACTTCTTAAATGTATCGTGACACATCCTTTGATGACAATAAAAGTTATTCTAGCAATACACTGGCATGCGATTGGACTTTTTCTTAAAGGGATTAAATATATTCCATACAGTGACAAACTTGATATAAAAAATAAGACAAAATAGGATCAATTGAAACCGTGAGTAAAATAAAATTTAATAAATTGAAAGAAGACGGTTTGCCTCGGTGGTTTCCAAACGTTTGGGAGCTTATGCAAGAGCTTAAATCTGGTAAATTAATAGTGAAACTCCCAGATAATCAAGTTTTTAGTGTTACTGGGTCAGAGCCTGGACCCACTGGAAAAATTGAAATATTAAATGAAGAATTTTTTTCGAGGTTAATCAGAGAAGGTGAATTAGCTTTTTCAGAGTCATATATGGATGGATGGTGGCAAACTGAAGATCTCATTGCACTTTTAGATGTATTAATGTCTAGTAATGAAATATTTGGGAGAAGTTTTCCTGGAGCATTCTTAGTGCAATATTATGAGCGCATGAGACATTGGTTTAAATCAAATAGCAAGTCGCAGGCAAAGAAAAACATTGCATATCATTATGATTTAGGGAATGAATTTTATTCTAGTTGGCTTGACGAGACAATGACCTACTCATCAGCATATTTTGAGACTGGACATGAGTCCTTGGCTGAAGCTCAAAATAAGAAGTATGGACGTATCTGTAAAACTTTGAATTTAGAGTCAGGTCAACAGCTATTAGAAATTGGATGTGGTTGGGGAGGCTTCGCTGAGTATGCCATAAACAATTATGGCGTCCACGTTACTGGTCTTACGATTTCTAAAGCACAGTATGAGTTTGCAAATAGTAGGCTTTTTAATGCGGGGCTTGCAGAAAAAGCGAATATTAAATTATTGGATTATCGGGACGAAACTGGGTCATATGATGCCCTGGCCTCTATTGAAATGTTTGAAGCTGTAGGGGAGCGTTATTGGCCTACATATTTTCAAGGAGTTCGAAATAGGCTTAAGGAAAAGGCGCGAGCGACATTACAAATTATAACGGTGGCTGACGAATTATTTCCAGAATATAGAAAGAATGTAGACTTTATTCAAAAGTATATTTTCCCTGGTGGGATGCTGCCAAGCCAAAAGATTTTGTTTGATCAGGTTTCTAAGTCTGGATTGTCAAAGCTAGGATGTTATCAGTTTGGTGATAGTTATACGAAAACGCTGAAGTTGTGGCATGAAAAATTCAATTCAGTGTGGGGTGATATTAGCCCATTAGGCTTTGACGATAGGTTTCGGAGAATGTGGAATTTTTATTTCGCTTCTTGCGCTGCGGTATTCAACACAGGTGTCGGAGATGTGACTCATCTGACAATCGCAAGAGATTAATTTTGGAGTTTAAAACTCCATCCTGGCGTGCTGTTTTTTCATATGCTTCTATTGCCACACCCCTTGCCGCTTTGTATTTTCCTGTATACATCTTTCTTGCTGATTTTTATGCTCAGGACTTCGGTTTGTCATTAGCTGAGCTGGGAATAGCGTTCCTTCTTATTCGGTTGTTTGACGCAGTTTCAGATCCAATTATTGGTTATTTAACTGACAGGTGCAGTACGAGATTTGGAGGCAGAAAATTTTGGCTAATATTAGGTGCCCCACTGGTAATAGTCTCTGTCTGGCTGCTTTTTGTTCCCAATAGCCTGGGATCGCATGATATTTATTATTTTAGTGCTATGTTGTTGTGCCTCACAATTGGCTGGACCATTATGCTTACACCATATTATGCTTTGGGCGCTGAATTAAGTGATGATTATTCTGGTAGGGCTCGCATAACGTTGATCAGGGAAGCATTTTCTCTTGTTGGAACTTTAATTGCAGCTCTTTTGTATAGCATCGGTGATACAGCTTCTGACGGATTTTATAATATAGCAATTTTTATTGTTTTAGGTCTTCCAAGTTCCGTTGGACTCTGCTTTTATATAGTAAAAGAACGTAAAATACTTTTCGTGGGTACCACCTTCGAACGTATGTCACTTTCGATTATATTTAGAGTCTTCAAGTCTGAACCAATGTTTGGTCGACTCTTGCTAGCTTATTTTTTAAATGGAGCTGCAAACGGGCTACCAGCAGCACTATTTTTGTTTTACGTTAACCACAAGCTCAAGGAACCAGAGTTAGCAGGTGTGTTAATCCTTGTTTATTTTTTCTGCGCTATCATTTCAACACCTCTATGGATATATTTAAGTAAGCGATATGCAAAACATAGAATCTGGTGTTGGTCGATGCTTTATGCATCTACAGTTTTTTTGGGAGCTTTTTTTCTGCAGTCTGGGGATTGGCATCTTTTTTTAATTATATGCATTTTAAGTGGGTTTGCGTTAAGCTCAGATCTTGCGCTACCAGCCGCTATTCAGGCTGATCTTGTTGATATAGAAACATTAAGAAGCGGGCAGGTTCGCACTGGTATTTTGTTTGCAATCTGGTCAGTTGCAACTAAGGGCGCGGTTGCATTGTCCAGCGGCTTTGCGTTGCTAATACTTCACGCATTTGATTTTGAAGCAACAAGTACCTCTAATAGCTTTGCCTCAATACTAGTCTTGGCTGCATTGTATTCAGTAGCGCCTGTAATACTTAAGCTTTTGTCAATTTTTTTGATGTGGTCTTTTCCTTTAGACAGAAAAAAGCATCTACTTTTGAGAGAAAAACTTGAAGAAAGGAAATTAGCTATCTAGATTTTCGTTTTTGTAGGTTATAATATTTCAAGAATACTAGATCAACTAACCTTGTTGGCGCTGTATACAACAATCTCAGCACCAGCCCTTTAATAAGAGTATATTTTACCTTCGGATTCTTTTTTTCCGTAGCTAGTAAAATTTTTTCTGCAACTTTTTCGACTTTCATACCCGATTTGTCAAATGAATCAAGTGAGCTTAAGCTTTTTCTTAACGCATTTTCGTATTCTGTGTTAGAATACTTTTTCAAAAGGGAGCCTTGGTCGACTTTTCTCCATATTGGGGTAGTAACAGCGCCAGGTGCAACGATTACAACTTTGATTCCATGAACCGTTAACTCCCTACGCAAACATTCTGATAGTACTTCTAGCGCATGCTTACTGCTACAATAAGCACCGTAAAATGGGGCACCAATTGAACCACCTAATGCACTACTAACATTAATTATCCGTCCCGGAGATCCTTTGAGTTGTTTATCTGAGCCCAGTAAAGGCAGAAAGGCCTGTACGCAGGCTAAGGTACCCATAAGTTTAATTTCAATTTGATTTCGGAACTCGTCTAAATCCATGTATTGAAGTGGTCCATGTGTTGCAATACCAGCATTGTTAATTAGTGCTGATATAGTTTGCCCATTCAGCTTTTTTCTTACAATTTTTGCAGCTTTTCTAATTGCATTTGGATTTCGGACGTCAAACATAAGTGGTGTAAAGTTTTGACCAAATTTGGCTGAGAGACGCTTAGCGTCATTAGCGTCTCTTATGGAACCAAATACCAAATAATTTTCGGTTAAAAATTTTTTACACGTAGCTTCTCCAATTCCGCTTGACACACCGGTTATTACTACTGCTTTCATTGTAGGTTCCAAACTTCGTGAAGACTTCCCGATCTTTGGCTCAAAACAAATTTTGCTTCAGAGCCTCCAGCAAAAAAACTGCTACTAACCCAGTTACCAATCTCATCATAATAAAGGCTAAGTTTTAAATCGCCAGTAACTTCCCATTTTGTAGCAGGTATAAGCTCGCGCTCTGACATAACATTCAGAGTCTGTATTTTTTTTGCCTTAACTTCTAACGGGGTCCCGTTTTGCGTGCTTATCCAGACATTCCTTTTCAGAAAATCAGGAGTGAAATAGCTTGTTGTTGCAGGATTGAGACTTATATGACCAGAAAACGCAGAACCTTTTATCTCGAAACGATTATCTTTTTTTTCTCCAGTGACAAAATCTTGTTTTTTATTTGCGGTTGTTTTTGACGAAATAGATTGAATTATCTTGTTTTGCCAGATTTCTTTACAATTTAGTTTGTAGGAGAAAAACTGTATTCCTAGTAGCTTTACGTTTATAAAAACTTCAATAGTTGCAATTATCGCACTTTTATTTTTTTTAAGGTTTACCTTTGAATAACCAATATTTAAATCCCGCCATCGAATGTTAAATACTGTACCGGCTGTTTTGTTAGCCATTGTGGTAGCCGGTGAAGGGAAGGCTGAAGCACAAACTGAACCCAATAAAAATCTTCGTCTAAGCATGGTATTAACTTAAGTAATTTAAAGCCCTAGTAAAGCGACCTGTGAATTTAAGCTTTCCTGACATTACCACCAAGCAAATACAAGTCTCATTTCCAATTATTTCTGGTTTATGGGTATGCTTTTCATCAACAAATGATACATCTCCTCTAGAAAGTACCAGCTCCTTATCTTTCATTTTACCACAGAGGACAAGAGTAGCCTCTTCTCCTTCATGAGTGTGTTGGAGTATATGCGCCCCCGGATCTGCCTTAAGCAAGTATATGTCCTCACCGTCTCTGTTAGCTATTGGGTAGTCGTAAATGCCTGGAAGTCTGAACCTCCAAGCCACCTTTTCACTAGAAGAACCAATTAAATTATTAATTATAGAAGGAAATTTTCCTCCCACTATAGAAGTACCTTCAGTATTAGGCGAAGATTGACTTTCTAATCTTTCAATCGCCCGCATAGTTTTTTTAAGAGAAGGCTTTTCAGACACCGGAAGAACACTATTACACCTTAAAATTTCTCCACCTATTGATTCTAGTGTGGAAACATCTCTACGACATTTTGAACAGAAGTTTAAGTGCGCAGAAACGAATATCTGGCGTCCTTCAGAAATAGTTCCACTGGCATATCCAGCCAAAACTTCTAATGAGGGGTGAGTTGACGTCATTATTTATGTTCCCAATTATTCAGCTATAAGTTATATAGAACGATTTTCTTTTATGTCACTAATTATGTCACTAAAAAATTAAGGAACTTTCAGATAGGCTTTTATCCGGACGATTTTTTATCTTTTTATAGTGTTTTAATGTTTAGGTTTGATCCCACTCTAGGATGGATGTATCATAAGATAGAAAGATTGCTTTTTTAATATCAGTTTTCGGAGCGTTTATTATGGAACAAAGGTACTTTGCTAATTTAATTGGGAATACCGAGTTAGTAAGATTGAAAACGGCTTCCGATCAAACAGGTTGTAATATTTTGGGAAAAGCTGAATTTATGAATCCTGGCCAGTCTGTTAAAGATAGAGCGGCTCTGTTTATTATCGAAGACGCGATTCAAAAGGGCTTGCTACGAAAAGGGGGTACTATAGTTGAGGGTACGGCAGGAAACACAGGGATTGGATTGACATTGATCGGGCGATCTAAAGGCTTTAAAAGCGTTATAGTAATCCCCAATACTCAAAGTAAGGAAAAAAAAGATTGGTTAAAAAATTCTGGAGCTCAGCTATTGGAGGTTCCTGCGGTTCCGTATTCAGACCCAAACAATTATATTAGATATTCTGAGCGACTTGCATTAGCGCTTAACAAGCAACTTCCTGAAGGTGCGTTTTGGGCAAATCAATTTGATAATTTAGCTAACAAAAATGCTCATATTAAGACGACAGGTCCTGAAATTTTGCTTCAAACAGGTGGTAAAATCGATGCTTTCATTTGTTCCGTAGGTACGGGCGGAACTCTGTCAGGTGTATCGTCTTTTTTGAAAGAAGAAGTGCCCAATATTAAAATTGCATTAGCCGATCCTTGGGGCTCTGCTCTATATAACTTTTACTCCTCAGGAAAGCTTAGTTCGAGTGGAGGATCTATTTCTGAGGGTATTGGTCAAGGAAGGATTACAGAAAATTTAAAGGGCTTGGCTGTTGATCTCGCCTTGAGGGTTGATGACATCGACGCTTTGGACGCTATTTATGATCTGCTTTATAATGAGGGCTTGAGCATTGGTATTTCTGCTGGTATCAATGTCGCAGGGGCAGTTCAGCTTGCAAAAACGCTAGAGCCCGGCAGCACAATAGTTACAATTTTATGTGATCACGGTTCGAGGTATCAGTCAAAGATATTTAATAAATCCTTTTTAGCAGAGAGAAATTTACTTAGTTCAAAGTTTTCGGATAATCAGCCTTTTCCGCTTCCAAGTGTAAAAGAATAAATTTCTTGAATTTTTTTATTATTTCTCTAAGGGTTGAATAATGATGAAAAAATCTGCACTAATCGCCTTCTTTACGATATTTTTGATCTGCTTAACACCCGCCGTACACGGAGAACAGCAATTTGAAACTCAATTGTTTTACAATTGGAACAAATTAGCTGAAGAGACTGAAAAGCTCATTCTTAAAACTGATGTTAACGTTTCAGAACTAAAGAGAGCGCAGTTTGATTTGTCAGTTGCTCGAAAGTCTGCTTATGATCAAGAGCTTTCGAATTCTGGAAAAGTTGAAAATTTAGCTGCAGAACTTGAGATAATAGGTCTTGAAAGCTTGGATATTTATTCGGAGTCGTACAGCGTTGCAAAACGCCGTGATGAGGTAAAAATAGACTTGGAGCGTTTTAGAGCTCAAATGTTGGCTGCAAGGTTAGCGAAAAAAAGGTTAGAGGTTCTAAGCACTCAAATAGATGATCTAATCAGTGACAAGATGTGGGAAAAGGTCTTTACACTTGGAGAATCGCCACTTAATCCTAAAATTTGGCCGGTTGCTGGGGTTGAGTTTAGTAATATATTTGAGGCTCTAGCAGATGAGTTCCAATCAGTTTTTAGCAATGAATTAAAAAAAACTTCAGTGTTAAACAAGTTACCATTAGTTGTTTTCTTGATTGCAATTTCATTAATTCTTTCAGTACTTTTATATCGTAGGGTTTTTTATAAATTCGCATTAGCCATGGCGTTGAGAAAAGATAAAGTGCTATCAGCATGGTTTTACGTGTCTATCAATCTTTTTAGATTGGTACTTTCTTTGGGGGTGGCTTTTTTAATATTACTGGCATTAAAATTGTCCGATATTTTTGGATATTATGGCCAGGCTTTTTTGGAGGCTCTGCCACTCGTATCTATTAGCTTGATCGGCTCACTTTGGCTAACTAGTACTTTACTGACTAGCAAAGTTACCCTAAAAAGCATTATAAACGTTTATGATACACACGTGAAGGTTGCTGCTCAAAGCATATTCTTGCTAAGTCTATTTATAAGCCTTTTTTTTATTCTCGACTCACTAGCAAATAAGGCTTCATTTTCAGTTGAAACGCAGACTGCAATGAATTTTCCGCTGCTAATCTTAAATAGCGCTCTTTTTTACAGATTATTGCGTTGCGTTAACCCCACCATTCCAGAGAAAACGTCTATAATAACTGATGCTAATTTGGATCCAACAAATTCGGTTCTAGACGTATTGATTAAGTTGGGTAAGTTTGTAGCTGTCATAACGCCAGTAATAGCATTAATTGGTTACTTTTATGCTGCAAAGTATTTGTTGTACCCAACTTTAATAAGTTTTTCGTTGTTTCTTGTAAGTTATGTTGTTTTTATTTTTATAAGAGAGTTTTCGATAAGTTTCTTCTCGATTGATACTCACCAAGAAGAAAGTAGGCAGAATAAATTTGCTCTTTTACCAGCTGCTCTTGCAACGGCTATTGTTATTATAATTCTTCCATTACTTGCGTTAATCTGGGGTGCTGATAAAGCAACTATTTATTCTGTTTGGTTGCGCATGAATGAGGGTATTCCGTTAGGAACTGCAAGGCTAACGCTTCCAGCGCTTTTATACTTTGCTATAATTTTTGCTGTAGGCTTTGCAATAACAAAGTTTACTAAAAAAATGTTAGCTGTCAATGTCTTGCCTAAAACAAGGCTTGATGTAGGAGGGCAAAATGCTGTCACCTCTGGAGTAGGCTACGCCGGTGTCATTGTCTCTGCGATGGTAGCAATTTCTTCTACAGGTCTTGACCTTTCTTCGCTTGCAATTGTCGCTGGCGCTCTGTCAGTCGGTTTGGGCTTTGGGTTACAAACAATAGTTTCTAATTTTGTATCAGGCGTAATCTTGCTGATCGAAAGGCCGATTAAAGAGGGTGACTGGATAGAGGTTGCTGGCTTTTCAGGGACTGTACGAAAAATATCAGTTAGATCAACTCAGATTCAGACCTTTGACAGAGGGACCGTTATTGTTCCTAATGCAGAATTAATTGCTGGATCAGTTTTAAATTATACGCATAGTAATGCTATGGGCCGAGTTAGAGTTCCGGTAGGTGTGGCGTATGGCTCCGATCCAAAAAAGGTTGAAAAAATACTTATGTCTATTGCTGAGAGTCATGAACAGGTTTTAAAAGATCCTGCTCCGTCAGTAATTTTCATGGGTTTTGGCTCAGACTCGTTAGATTTCGAAATTCGTGCGTTTATGAAGGATGTTGGTTACGTTCTTTCAATAAGGTCTGAGATGAATTTTCGTATTTTTGAAGAATTTGGTAAAGCCAATATCGAAATCCCTTTTTCTCAAAGGGATATAAACTTACGAAATGTCGATGAACTAAGAAATTCTTTTAGTGATATTCTCAAGCCGCAGGCCTGACTTTTTCATAGGAATAAGGAGAACAAATTGACTACATTATTGTTTCGGAAGGATGCATATCTTAAAAGAGCTCCCGCAAAAATTGATCGGTTTACTGAAAATGGCGGGATTATTTTAGACCAAACGATATTTTATCCAACTAGCGGGGGTCAGTTGGGCGACACGGGTAGGCTTACTTTCGAGAATGGGGAGTCTTGTGAGATTACCTCAACAATAAAAGATGACCAAGGAAATATTATTCTTGTTCCCAAATTAGGAGGCGAAACAATTAAAGGTTCTCGTAAATGTGAGCAACAGATTTGCTGGGCCAATCGCTACAAAATGATGAAAATGCATACAACGCTTCACATACTTTCTGTCGTTATTCCTTTACCTGTTACCGGTGGTCAAATCTCGCCTCTGAAAGGGCGCCTGGATTTTGATATGCCGGAAGCTCCAGCGAGTAAGTTTGAGATTGAAGAAGAGTTAAACAAAATCATTGGAGGTAATTATTCGGTTACAGAGGAGTGGATCACAGACCAAGATTTAATGAATAATCCAAGTTTAGTAAAAACTATGTCAGTTAAGCCGCCAATAGGGAACGGTACGGTTCGCTTGATACGAATTTCTGATGGTAATCATCTTCTTGACCTTCAGCCCTGTGGAGGTACTCATGTTAAGCTAACCTCTGAGATAGGAGAGGTAGGAATTTCCAAAATTGAAAAGAAGGGGCGCCAGAATAGGAGAGTTTCAGTTTTATTAAAATAATTCTCAATGTTATTATAATAAGCTGGATAATATCGATCTTTTTGTGCTAGCTAATTTAAAAATGCATATACGGAGCGGTGGCCGAGTGGTTGAAGGCGCACGCTTGGAAAGCGTGTGGGCGGGAAACCGTCTCCAGGGTTCGAATCCCTGTCGCTCCGCCAGCATTATACACTAAGTCATTGTTTTAATTTAATATTATTTTATAAAATATTTTTTACCCACAACTGTAACCACAATGAAAACTTTGCTCGTATCTAATTTGCAAGATTTACAACCTATTCTACGTGTCCCTTATCGATTCTATTTACTCAAGAAAAATGTGTTTTATGATTATTCAATTATTTTCTAAAGGAAAGTGAAGTTAAGAATACCTTTTCCGATCTGCTTCAGTAACCCTAAAGTGTTAGTTATCTAGGTAAGTCAAGACACATCAACCAAGTTTTGATGTTATTTTTAGTACCCTCTTTATGGACGAAAAAATCGAAACTCTCCAAATTTTCTTATAAAATTTTTTTTATAAAATTTTCATAAATTTGTCATAATTTTGAAATATTAGATTTTTTAACTGCAAAGGAGTACTTAATTTGACTACATACGCAATAAACGGTCTTGGTCGAATCGGTAAGCTAGCCCTTCGCCCACTCTTGAAGCAAGGCGCAAAAATTGCCTTTATTAACGACGCCATTGGTGATCCACTTATGCATGCACATCTATTAGAGTTTGATTCTGTCCATGGCAGGTGGGATGTGACATTTGAAGCAGATGCGAACTCGATCAGCATTGATGGCAACCGCATTCCAGTCACTAACACCAGTAATCTTGAAGACCTGAAACTTGGGGGCGTGGATGTAATGATTGATTGCACTGGCTCATTCACTACTGAGTTCAAACTAAGCCCATATTTTGCAGGAGGCGTGAAAAAAGTTATTGTTTCTGCACCAGTAAAAGACGGGCAAACGGCTAATATCGTCTACGGAGTCAATGATGACATCTATAATTCAGAAATCCACAAGATTGTTACAGCTGCCAGCTGCACGACAAACTGTCTTGCACCTGTGGTGAAGGTCTTGATAGAAGGGATCGGTATAAAGCACGGCTCAATTACAACCATCCACGATGTCACGAATACGCAAACCATTGTAGATCGACCCGCGAAGGATTTGCGCCGTGCTCGCTCGGCACTGACTAACCTTATTCCAACCACAACTGGATCAGCTACAGCGATAACGTTAATTTATCCAGAGTTGAAGGGCAGGTTGAATGGTCATGCCGTACGAGTACCACTTCTGAACGCATCTATCACTGACTGCGTGTTTGAAATGACACGTCACACGACTGTAGAAGAAGTTAATAGCCTATTCAAAGCTGCATCCGAAGGTCCACTGAATGGTATCCTAGGTTATGAAACACGACCCCTTGTTTCCTCTGATTACACCAATGATCAGCGTAGTTGCATTATTGACTCTTCCTCAACTATGGTGGTGAATGGTACCCAACTCAAAATTTATGCATGGTATGACAACGAGATGGGCTATGCATGTCGTCTGGTCGATGTAGCCCTTATGGTTGGAAGCAAGCTTTGACACAATCAATAAGACGAAGTGAAGGATTTACTGCCTACATTGCAGTAACAGTTGCCTATTGGTCGTTTATGCTAACGGATGGAGCTTTGAGAATGCTTGTCCTTCTGCACTTTCACACACTCGGTTTTTCGCCTGTACAACTGGCTTATTTGTTTTTGGTGTATGAAATCGCAGGCGTAGTCACAAACTTATCCGCAGGATGGATAGCTAATAGGTTTGGATTAACTTCGACGCTTTATGCTGGGCTATCCTTGCAGGTTTTGGCACTTCTTACACTCACCCAGCTTGATTCAGCTTGGAGCATTAGCTTTTCAGTGTTGTTTGTGATGTTGGTCCAGGGTTTGTCTGGCGTTGCCAAAGATTTGTCAAAGATAAGCTCCAAAAGTGCGGTCAAAATCCTTGCTCCAGTGTCGGGTGGAGGGCTATTCCGATGGGTAGCTATTCTGACGGGAGCAAAGAATGCCATGAAGGGAATTGGCTTTCTACTAGGAGCTGTCCTGTTAACCACCTTAGGGTTCTTACCTTCCTTGCTGACGATGGCAGGAATACTATTTATTATTTTGATCGGAGTTGTGATTGGTATGCCAAAAGACCTTACTGTTGGGAGAAAGGAAGCTAAATTTTCTGATATTTTTTCTAAGAATCTAAACATTAACTGGCTAAGTGCTGCGAGACTTTTCCTTTTCAGTGCTAGGGATGTATGGTTCGTGGTTGGCATCCCGATATATTTCTATGCAGTGCTATCGGAAGGCTCCAAAGAAGGTGATCGTTTGGCTTTCTTTATAATTGGGGCATTTATGGCTGTTTGGACTATCCTTTATGGCACTGTTCAAAGCTATACGCCATTTATTCTAAAAGCGGCGTCCCGATCAGAGGCGAAAATTCTAGCGTTAGCGAAAAAATGGGTTAGTATGTTGATTATTGTGCCAGCATTTCTTTCAGTTCTTATCTGGCTAGTACCTGAACCATCGAATATTCTCACAATCACTATTGTTATAGGGCTTCTGGTGTTTGGAGGTATTTTTGCTGTAAACTCAGCCCTGCACTCTTTTCTCATCCTAAACTTTACGGATAAAAAACGGGTTACAATGGATGTTGGCTTCTACTATATGGCCAATGCTGCGGGCCGATTGATTGGCATCGTCCTCTCTGGATTTACATACCAGGTTGGTGGCCTTTCACTCTGTCTATGCACGGCCGCTGTTATGTTAATTCTTAGTTGGGTCGGAACTTCACAGCTTAAATAGAATATAACGGAACCTATTTTACGTGTTTCTTATCAATTCTATTTACTCAAGAAAAATATGTTTTCTGGTTATTCACTTATTTTGTAAAGGAAAGTGAAGTTAAGAGGATCTTTTCCGATCTGCTTCAGTAACCCCATAAGTGTTAGTCTTCTGGAGAAAAACAATCTTTATAGTTTGTGACAATAGTTTTTATACCGGCTTTATCAAAGCATTCAAAACTCTCCATATGATACTAGAGTATAGTATGGAAGACTGTCGCTCCGCCAAATGCTAGCTTGGCTAAGATTTTAAGCAGAAGTAATTTAATATCGAAGTTTTTATCAAAAGGTATTTTGTTGGGTATGCACAGTCTTTTTCAAACTTAGTTAATCCACTCAGATTGGCAATAGAAGTGCAATTGTTACATGAGATTTAAGGTAATATTAGGCTAAAATAGTTAATCATTTGTTACATATCTCCTAATACATTAGTTACGCAATGAACCAATTTAGATTATGTAACATATCTACATAAAATTTACTTTCTTGCCGGCCAAAGAATAACAAATGCTATCTTACATTTAGAAACAAAACAAAGTTCCCTATACAATAAAACAAACTTTTAAAAACTAAAGGAAGACGTTCAATAAAATTTACTAGGCCTTGATTTAATACAGAGGATCGTCAAATCAAAAAATATACAAAGAGTAAATAGGTCATCTTAATTACTAATTAAAAATGCGGCAGCCTTTAAAGCAGCCGCATTACTACAAGAAAAATGTCAAACTGCCCTTAATACTTGTATTTTAAAGTCAAGCCCACGCCGCTTAAAGAATTATCTGCAAAGCTGGCTATAGGGACATTGGGAGCCAACTCTTGCGTAGTTACTACATCATTAGTGTATGTTCGAAACGTTCCACCGACTCCTATCTCGATATTGTTTACAGAATATCTCACGCCGATTGAAATATCTTGGTAGCCATCTGTCGGTGCCAGTGCATTTGCTGTTCCATCTGTTTCCTCTTTCAAAGTATATGAAATAGAACCAGCAAGCGAGTCAGTAAATTTTCGACCTACGCCTACCATGTACGTCGTAACTGAGTCAGGGTCATATAGAGCACTCCCAGTTTGCGAGCGCCATCCGAGTGGATCAAGTACCATTTTATCCCAATCCTGATAAACAACAGATGCAAATGCTACCGTATCTGCCATTATTCCAGATTGTAAATCTATATTGAAACCTGAGGGTGCAGTGATGTTTGTAGTACTTGGTAAAACTGCATTTTCGAGAGAGGGATGAGCTGTAGAAATTTCCGAAAAGAATGTTCCTGATAGCTTGAAAGCTATTTCAGGAATTGAGTAAGCTGCTCCTGCAATATAACCCGTTCCAGAGTCTTTCGATGCGGTTGCAGAATATGTTCTAAAAGGTATTGACACCTCGGCATTCTGAGACTGCGAAGTAATGCCGCCTATAATTTTGAATTGGGGAGATTGACTATATGAACCGAGTAAAGATACTGCAAGTGAATCATAATCTACAGAAGTACCAGCTAATACCGACCCTGCCGGGTACAAAAGATCTGCCCCTATTGGCGTCCGAATTTGAAAGCCAAAAGCCGTTTTTTCTCCGGCGGACTGTCTATAATTTACCTGATATGTACTATACTGAGGGCCGACTGACTCTGATATGTTAGCTGGTCCACCTGTTTGGGTGAAACTTGATCCAGTTACGCTCGGAGTAACAGATCTGAGAGTCACTGTAGCAAAATCGCCGTCTTCATACATGAATGATACATCTTGGCCGTCTCTCGATATCCCTCCGCCAGCAAAAGCAGATATGGGAATAAATACTGCGGTACATGTAATAATAAACTTAGCTATTTTTTTTAACTCAGGCATTATTATATCCTTTCCAATAATTTTCTAGTTTAAGTTACTTCACTTTGGTCTCTTTTTTCAAGGAAAAAGAGACCAAAATGAAAAGTACTTTGCATCTTGTATTTTTTTAATTTAGATATCGAGATAATTAATTTAATTATAAGGTAGTAGGTATCATGAGTGCTACACAAAAGGCATATGAGGTGTTAAAGTTACAGGAAGGGGAAGAACGGGGAGTTTCTGATTGGTTTCAAGTTAATCAAGCCATGATTAATCAGTTTGCCAAGCTTACTCATGACAACCAGTTTATTCATCTAGACTCTGAAAAGGCCAAAAATGAAACAGATTTTAGTGGAACAATTGCTCACGGATTCCTAATTCTTGCGTTTTCCAGTAAATTTGCTTCAGAGGTATTGAACCGAAACACTGATAAAGCCGTATTAATTAATTATGGGTTTGACAAAGTTAGGTTTGTTCACCCTGTTTACTGCGACTCTTTGATAAGAGGTCGCTTTTTCTTAAAAAGAGTTGAAGTAAATCGTCCACTGCAGCTCAGACAGGTTTATGATCTATCGGTTGAAATAAAAAATTGTGATAAACCTGCAATCGTTGCTGAGTGGATTACGCTCACAATTTTCAAAAGCTAAAAACGTTTTTTTAGTTTTATAAAGCTTGCTGATCCAAGCGGATGAGTACTTTCTTTGATACTAATGATTGAAGTTTATAGCTTGCACTTTGCAAAAGTAATTATGAGTTTTCTTTTGGGGTAGGTTTATTTTTTCATAAAGGGTTCAAAAAAATGTTTGACGTCGAAAGTTAACGTTAATCCCTGTCACCTATAATGTAGTTAAAACTACTTTCCCTATCGCTTCTCTGTTAATAAGTAAATTCAAAGCATCTTTGGCTTGCTCTAATGGAAAAGTATTTGAGACTAATGGCTTGATTTTCTCCTCGTTATACCAGCCGAATAGCTGTTCAAAGTTTTCGTTGTCTCTGTTTGTCTCTTTTAATCTAAAAGCGCCCCAAAAAACACCGACAATTGCGCAACCCTTTAAAAGGGCTAAATTTGTTGAAATTTTGGGAATGCTTCCAGATGCGAAACCTACGACTAATGCCCGACCTCTCCATGAGGTTGACCTTAGTGCAGCTTCAAAAAACTTACCGCCAACAGGGTCGTATACAACATCAACGCCGCTCTTTCCGACTATATTTTTAAGTTTCTCTCGAAGATCCTCCTTTGTATAGTTTATCGTAAATTCAGCGCCTGCTTTTTTTGCAGCTTTGAGTTTTTCATTTGAGCTTGCTGCTGCAATAACTGTCGCCCCTAAAGCTTTCCCTATTTCAACCGCAGCTAACCCGACTCCGCCTCCCGCTCCAAGCACAAGAAGAGTTTCTCCAGCTTTAATTTGAGCTCTTTGCTTCAAGGCATGCATCGAAGTGCCGTAGGTCATCGTAAAGCCCGCAGCCGTTATACTGTCCATATTTTTTGGCCGTCTAAGAAGAGAGTTGGCATTGACCACTATCTGCTCTGCGAAGCCACCAAACAATGTCATTGCCATAACTGGATCTCCTACTTGATAATTATTTACTTCTGGTCCGACAGATTTGATAACCCCTGCTACTTCACCACCTGGTGAAAAAGGTAGGTCAGGTTTAAATTGGTATTTATTTTCGATTATTAATGTGTCAGGGAAATTGACGCCACATGCCTCAATACCGATTACAACTTGGCCTCGTTCGGGTTTCTTCGTTTGAGTCGTCTTAACTTGAAGCCGTTCTGGGGGGCCGAATTTGGAGCATATCACGGCTCGCATAGGTGTCCTTTCAAAAATCCTAATCTATCCAACTTGACTACAGACTAGCTACCATGTTGTAAATACTTACTACTTGTTAATTTATTAAATTAGAAACACATAATTATGAGAGAGACATGAACAGTAATGTTTCGATAATGGTAAAAAACAGTATTGCCACAATAACCATAAGTAATCCCCCTGTAAATGCTTTAGGGCGGTCAGTACGAAAAGGCTTGCTTAATGCAATCGACCTTGCAGACAAGGACCTATCTGTGCGGGTAATAGTTATAAGAGGAGCTGGCAAAACGTTTCCAGTAGGTGCTGATATTAATGAATTTGCTTTATTGCCGATGCCACCTAATTTATCTGAGGTCTGCGAACGAATTGAAAATTCGGTTATCCCAATTGTTATTGCGATTCATGGATATGCATTTGGTGGAGGTTTAGAAATTGCTCTAGCTGGCCATTATAGGATTTCAACAATGGACGCTGTAATTGCGCTTCCTGAAGTTCACTTGGGTTTACTACCTGGAGCTGGTGGTACACAGCGCTTGCCTCGACTAGTAGGCGTTGGAAATGCATTAGACATTATTTTGACAGGTAGGCATATTTCTTCGAAGAAAGCTCTAGAGCTAGGAATAATCGATAAGCTGTGCTTATCGTTGGAAGAAGATGCCCGATTATTCGCTGAGAACTTAATAGAGCAAGGTGCAGCGGTAAAAAAAACAAAAAATAAAATTAAGAATGTCCAGCCTAATTCACAAAACCGGGAAACTATTTTGAATGTTCGAAATAAGTTAAAATCTGAAAATCAAAGACTTACTGCCTTGTATAAAATTGTCGATTGCATCGAGGCATCTTTTGAGCTGACCTTTAATAATGGGCTAAGTTTTGAGTCTAAGGCCTTCCAAGAACTGAGAGGGTCGGATCAAAGTAAAAGTATGATTCATTCGTTTTTTTCCGAGAGAAGAGCCTTGAAAGTTCCGGAGAAAATAAGTGAAAGATCAAAAGATCTAAAGCGAATTGGAGTGATCGGGGGCGGTACTATGGGTTCAGGAATTTCTATCGCTGCCATTAAGGCTAATCTTGAGGTATTACTTATCGAAAGAGACAAGCAAACGCTTTTAGGTGCGCTTAGAAAAGTTACGGAATCTTTGGAGAGAGATGTTGAAAAGGGTCGGTCGACCCAGAATCAGTGCCGAAAATTGCGGGAGCGTATATCTGGCTCTATTGATTATTCTGAACTTGCAGGTGTAGATTTGGTTATTGAGGCTGTTACTGAGGATTTGCAGATAAAGAAAAACATTTTTAAACTATTGGATAATGTACTACCGCCCGGAATAATTATGGCGTCAAACACTTCTTATCTGAACATTGATGATATAGCTGCAGCTACTTCGAGACCACAAGATATTATAGGATTACATTTTTTCTCTCCCGCAAATATAATGAAGCTTTTAGAGATTGTAGTGACAAAAAAAGCTTCTGATAACGCAGTAGCGACTGGGTTCGAGCTTGCGAAGATAATGAGAAAAAAGGCTGTGAGAGCTAAGAATTCTGATGGCTTTATTGGTAACAGAATATTACGGTCTTATAATAAAGTAGCTTCTTACATCATGGAGGACGGAGCAAGTCCTTATCAAATAGATTTGGCTGTCAGAGAATTTGGTTATCCTATAGGGCCTTTTCAGATGAGTGATATGGCTGGTGGGGATATAGGATGGTCCTACCGAAAGCGAATAGGAATCAATCGAAAGATTAATGAAAGATATGTTGAGATACCTGATCGAATATGTGAGAGGGGTTGGTTTGGTCAGAAAACTGGACGTGGGTACTATATTTATAAAACGGGTTCCAGAGCTGGGCTAGAAAACCCTGGTGTTGAGGAAATTATTAAAAATGAAAGGAAGAAGAAGAGTATTTTGGAAAGGAGATTCTCTAATGAAGAAATTGTTGATCGCTATTTAGCGGCTATGGTGAATGAGAGCGCAAATGTTGTTTATGAGGGGATTGCATTACGGCCATCGGACGTTGATGTCATAAAACTAAATGGTTTTGGATTTCCGAGATATAGAGGCGGGCCAATGCATTATGCCGATACTTATGGCTTATCAAAAATGCTGGACAATATTGAAAGATTTGGAAAAGAGGATGCAAATTTTTGGAAACCCTCACCTTTGTTAATACAGCTTGTCAACACTAATAATAGTTTCGAGAGCCTGAATAAATAATGCACAGATATATTTTTTCTGTGGTTCACCTGGAAGTCTTTTAGTTTGTATTGAAAAAATTATTTTAGCTATGTCTATGCGACTCAGCTTTTGACATTGGTAAGGTTTAAATATTATTCAATGATCGTGAAGGTTTAAAAAAAAGTTTTTGCTCGTTTTAAAATAGCTGAAATTAGTGGACTGTGCGGTTGTCTGTCTAAAGCTACTAGCCCAATTTTTTGTTTTTCCACAGGACCAATTAGTGGGATTGTGATGAGGCTATCGCCAGAGTTAACTAAATTTGCGAGAGTTTCGGGTAGAATTGAGGCCCACTGTCCGCTTTCAATATGAGCAATAAGACTAAGAATTGAATCAGCCTCCAGTTGTGCTTTAACAGTGACGCCAGCATTTTTGAAATGGTAATTGAGAATACGCCTGTTTTGCATATTCTGGGTTAGTAAACAAAGTTTTATGTTCTCCATATCGCGCCACGAGACAGATGGCTTGTCTGTTAATTTAAAAGTTTTGTGCGCAACTAAGCAATAGCTTTCAGAAAATAACGGTATTGAGGTTAGTTTGCCGAGGGGCTCATTTTCAAGGTAAGTAATACCAAGATCTAACTCAAACTGCTCTAGCCCTAGAATTATGGAGTGTGAACTTCTCGAATAGAACTCTATTTTTACGTTTGGGTATTTTTTTAAAAACGAATTAGAAATGTTCGGGATCATTGTTTCCGCACTGGGTATTACTCCAATTCTGAGGAGCCCGCTCATACCCTTTTTTAGCGATCTTATTTCTTCTTTCATTGTTCGTGCATCAGCGCATATTTTTTGTGCCCAATCTAATACTCTTTGCCCCTCAAAGGTCAGTTCTTGGAAGCGAGTTCCTCTTTTTATCAACATCACATCTAATTGGTTCTCTAGATTTTGAATTCCTGCTGAAAGAGTTGGCTGTGTTATACCTAAAGACGCTGCCGCCTTTCCGAAGTGCTTCTCTTTCGCTACAGCTATAAAAAACTCGAGTTTACTGATCATGTGATTAATCCTTTTTGCTACTTTTGAGACGTTAAAAGTTATGCCTTTCTAATTGTATCGAAAAAATGCTATAAAACCAAAGATAAAGTCTCCGGTTGACTTTCGTGCCTGTAGGGCTGAACGAACTTTTTGTGTGCATTAGCACGATATTTTGGAGTAGAAATGCTATCAAAAGAATTTAGGGCCGCTTGTCAAATTGTTGCTCTGGTGGGTCTTGTGTTCTCTGTGCTTATGTTAGTGCCGTGGGCGGCTTCAGTTTTTACAGGCTGGGCGGGTGGAGAGTCTTTTTTATGGTCAGGGTTGACCACGGGAATAGGCTGTACGTTAGTCCTAATTGCTGGCTGGGGCGAAAGGCCAAAAGTTTCTGCCAGATTTGGAGTCATCGTTGTTAATCTTTTGTGGTGGGTTTTACCACTAATTTGCGCTGTTCCCTTACTTAATTCAAATTCAAACTTTAGTTTTGTTGATGCTCTGTTTGAGTCAACATCTGGTTTAACTACCACTGGATCAACCGTGATTACAAACTTAGTTGACCAAAGTCGACCGGTTCTGCTTTGGAGAGCAATTATGCAGTGGATAGGAGGTCTAGGAATACTTTCTTTGGGATTAATTTTGCTTCCCTTTTTGCGTGTTGGTGGCATGCAATTGTTCAGAATGGAAAGCTCCGACAAATCTGATAAACCGCTGCCAAGACTTATTGAGATTTCGCGGTCAATCATAATTATTTATTTTGCGTTGTCAGTTCTTTGCTCATTCGCATATTTGATTGCTGGTATGGCGCCGTTTGATGCGTTAACACACGCAATGACAACAGTTTCAACCGGCGGTTTTTCTACTCATGATGAGTCTTTAGGTTACTATCAGAGTTGGCAAATTTTGTGGATAGCAATAATTTTTATGATAGTTGGCGCCCTGCCATTCAGTTTTTTCATTGCAGTATTCTTTACAAGAAATATCCCAAAGCTTGATCCACAAATACCAGCATTTTTTACAGTGATATTTTTAGCAAGTATTTTTCTTTTATTGATAGAGGGTTCGTCAAGCATTACAAGTTTTTTTGAGACTTCTCAATATATATTTAACGTGGTTGCGATTCTTACTACAACAGGTTACGCATCAGGCGATTTCATGACTTATGGCGGAATTGGGCCAACTTTATTCTTTTTCCTGATTTTTGTTGGAGGATGTGCCGGCTCAACGTCCGGTGGGATAAAAATTTATAGGTTTGTTGTTTTGGGTCAACTGATTCGAACTTCACTTAAAGAATTAATATTTTCGCGAGGTGTTTTTTTAATGAGATATGGAAAACAAATAGTTGACAAAGATGTTTTTAGATCATCGATGGTTATGGTTAGTTGTTTCTTCGCATTTCTAGCTTTGTTTACTGTGATTTTAGGTGCGTTGGGTCTTGATTTTATAACAGCTCTATCGGGTGCCGCAACTGCTCTTGCTAATGTGGGACCCGGGATAGGAGACGTTATCGGCCCGAGTGGAAACTTTAGTTCGCTTGGAAATTCGGAAAAATATGTTTTAGTCTTTGCAATGATAATTGGGCGTCTAGAGCTTTTAGTCGCTCTAGCCCTATTTATGCCAATTCTATGGCGAGATTGATTAACTATTATTTTCTGGAACATAAGCTAAAGTCTATTAAAAGAGTTTGTTTTGTGGTTGTTTCAGAAAATCTTGTAAAAAAGTAGACTGCCTTAAACATAGTGCTAGGTGTCATTCCGTTGGATGCTAATTTATTCAAAAAGATTGAGTGTGTTCCGAATTACCATTTCTTAATTAAATTTTTGGATTTTAATAAATAAATCAGTTTATACTTCTCTATGGCCACGTCGCAAAAAATTGATAAACTTGGTTGAATACTATGAGAAGTTCATCTGGTTGAACACATTTCCTCTTGAGTTGTTTTTTTCTTTTACGGATAATAGAACAAGCTTATATTGAGAAAAATGCTTTTTTTACAGAGAAAGTTGTTCTACTAATCGAGGAAAAAATATGGTCTCTTTTCAAATAGATTGTCTTCAGTACGCACACTGGTCTGAAAAAGTTTTTAAACAGATGAGTGACGCAAACTTGGATGCGGTTCATGTTACCATTGGATATCATGAAACGTTCAGAGAAGCAATTTTAAATCTGGAAAAATGGTACGACTTATTCGAGAGTTATCCAGACTATATATTTCAGGGGTTTTCCGCAAGAGATATTGAGCATGCTCGAACCACAAATCGTACTGCTATTTTTTTTGGATTTCAGAACCCCTCTCCCTTGGATGGCGATATCGGGTTAATTGAGGTATGGTACAAATTAGGTGTAAGATTTATGCAGTTAACCTATAACAATCAGTCAATTTTGGCGTCTGGTTGTTATGAGAATACTGACACTGGGTTGACAAGGATGGGCCGTGAAGTAGTGAACGAAATGAATCGACTCGGTATGGCAGTAGATATGAGCCATTCTGGGGAAAAATCTACCCTCGAAGCAATCGAGTTTTCATCTAAACCGATAGCGATTACTCATGCAAATCCTTACTCGTGGCATCCCGCAAGACGAAATGTCTCAAATGAAGTTTTGGTGTCTCTCTCTGCTGCAAATGGAATGCTAGGATTTTCTTTATATCCTCATCATTTAAAGAATAACTCCGAGTGCACCCTGATAGATTTTTGCGCAATGATTTATGATACTGCCGAAATTGTAGGAATAAATAATGTTGGAATAGGATCCGATCTTTGTCAAGATCAACCTGATAGTGTAGTAAAATGGATGAGAGAGGGATGTTGGACAAAAAGTGTTGATTTTGGTGAAGGTTCAAAATCGGAGCCAGGATTTCCAAAAATGCCAGAATTTTATCGTGATAACCGAGACTTTAAGAACATAGCGAAAGGGCTTCGGTCAGTTGGAATGAATAAAGAAGAAATAGAAAAGGTGGTTGGTGGGAATTGGTTCAAGTTTTTCAGTGATAGCTTTTGAAGTTAACAATTGATTATATTTGTTTGAAATAATCAATATGCTGAGTTATACGAGTTAAATGGAGCAATCACTTGATCAAAATAAATTAGTAAGGTTACGAGAGCCAAGTGAGGTGATGAGATTACATCGCTTGGGTAGCTTTCACCAAACTCGTCTCAGTTTTATGAGACAGTTGTTACGTCGGATTTCAAGAGAAAATTGGACTTTTACATATAAAAGATGGGATGTTTCAGTTGTCGGGCATGGAACAGTTGTTTATGAGGTGCAAACTCCTGATAGGGTCTATTCTTTGGTAGCTTTTTGTCACGATTTACCCGATCGAGAAAGGTCAGATAGAGTTATCGCAAAGGCTTGGGATTTAACTTTCACTCTTTTCGATGGGGTACCGTCTATAAATGACATTGCTAGGCTCAAAGCTAATGTAAGCTTACAAGAAGCTGGTAGATATACTGATAATGAGATTGTTCTCGGAAGAGCGAATAAGTCAACAAGGCTTTGGGAATATGTGGTTTCTTCTCTCGCTTCGGGAAAGCAGCCAGATATTGAAGAGATTAGAGAAGTTGGTTATTTAATGAGGACGACAGCTGTTTACGGATCTGGAAAGTTTGGTCTAGCTGACCGTCTTTTTTGGAAGGATAGAAAAGAGTTGTCAGGACCATTTCAGGCAGAAATGTTGGCTGTATATATGGTAAGATCGATTGTTATGGATTTAGTTGAACACGTAGCTGCTAGCCGTGGTGGCGCACAATCAACTTCTCTTGACCTTCATGTAAAAAAAAGCTTTGGAATAGGAAATTCAACAGGTTTGGGAATGGCTCCTTTTTTAGTAAACCACCCAAAATTGCTGGACAAATGGATTTTGTCGAGGGAGACCGCAATAGCAACAGTCCGTGGGGTAGAAATAGCTGAGGAAAGGAAACAGAAGTTGTTTCTTGATCTGGTAAAAAGATCAAAAGTGAACGCCTTATACTGGAAGTCGTCAGATGAAGAAATGACCAAGAAGTTGGCTGGCCTACGATTGGATTTTTGCCAAATTGAGGCCTATGTACTCGAGAGCGGACTAGAAAGTAGTTATCCTTGGGATAAGATATTTAATTGGGGAAGAAAAGTACTTACGACTGATGGTCAGGAAGCACTTTTTTCATTAATAATTGAACCTTACTCGGAGTTAGTAGATCACTTGTCTGATTTTATGTCAGCTGAGGAAGAGTTCTTTACGCGTATCGACGGTTCTTTATTTTGCAAAGACCTTGAAAAACTTATTATCAAGAATTTTAAATGGGCCTTGAAAATTGATTATGAGAAGAAAGCGGAACAGGCCAGGTTTTGGTACGTATCTGAAGAAAAGCTTGAACCTAGGTTAGGCGAAAGGTTTGAAGAAGAAGGTGCAAATCTAGAACAGCCATTGGCCGTTGGAAGAGACGTAAAACTACTTTTGGATGAACTACGAAAATTTAAACCAGGTAGTATACTGTCGGAGTTTTTGATAACAAATCCAGATCTTAGACATATTGTGAAAAGGGTACTGAACTACAGTTACACCCCTTATGGAGAGATACAAGATAATCTTATAAGCGCTTGCATGAAACCCATAGATCTCCTCAGATGTAAGCTCTCTTTCTTTGGAGCTAATCGCTTCGATCCCAGATCTGATCGTTGGTTACGTATTTGTATGTACCAAAATGCTCCTTTCCCAGTTCTGACTTTGAGAGAATATGATGATTTCTGGCCTTTTCCTAAAGTAAATGATTAGTTGAATATGTATTCTTTGGGAGAGATTGAGGCTCAATGCAAAAAGGCTAGTCGAGGTGCTGGTCTAAGTTGGGGTATGGCTGATGAGGCCGCAATTTCTGCCAGACTACTTACAGAGGCGGGCCTCCCCGGAGCACAAGCAACATTATTTAATATTAGAGCTTTGTCATCTAATAACATGACTCTATTGGAATTTAAGGTTCTGCAATCCAAAATTGGGAGTAAACCTTATTCGGGTTTGCTATTAGGTGTATCTTTCTTGGATAGCCTAGGTCTTCTTCCTGATATGATAAAGTTTAAAACTTGTTCCCTGATTGGTCCGCTAGCATTTGTAGGAATTTTGTTACAGCTTAGAGATGATTTTTTTTCTTTTCGAGTTATTTGGGACGGGTGTCAAATATCAATGGACCATACTGGATTGAAAATTAAAGGTAATAACTTAAATCCGGAAAAAACATCTGAGGTGTTCCTTCAATTTTCGCGTACGCAGAAAAAGGCTTTGATGGAGTTAAAAATGATCCCGAAAATTTCAGAAAAGTGTTGGACTGAACTATCAACATGGGCTCAGCTCACACATGTAGCTGAGAGTCAAAAGTCTAGACTTTACGGTGCTGGAGGCGGTACTTCTGACTCTGATTAAGGCGATAATACTCAACTTTTTTAAACTATATTTGCAATAAAGTATTTTCTAGTTATTACTATAGTAATAGAGGTTACAGTAGGAAAATTAATTTCTGAGTATTTTGGCTAATTTTTCGTAACTTACTTTTGATTATGATGTTGGAAAATGAAGAAAATTTATAGTTCTGCAGCTGAGGCGCTGGATGGTCTACTTTTTGATGGAATGCTAATTGCGGCAGGTGGCTTCGGACTATGCGGAATCCCCGAAAATTTAATATCCCAATTAAGTTTATCTGGTGTAAAAGGGCTCACAATTGCCTCGAACAATGCTGGCGTTGACGATTTTGGGCTTGGTCTATTATTGATTAATAGACAGGTAAAGAAAATGATAGCCTCTTATGTTGGTGAAAACGACGAATTTATGAGACAGTATCTGTCTGATGAATTAGAAGTTGAATTTTCACCTCAAGGATCTTTGGCAGAAAGGTTAAGAGCTGGCGGAGCTGGAATACCAGGATTTTACACAAAAACTGGAGTAGGAACTAGTGTTGCTTATGGTAAAGAACATAAGAATTTTGATGACGTAACTTATATTTTAGAAAAAAGTATTATGGCTGATTTATCCATTGTAAAGGCTTGGAAGAGTGACGAAGAAGGAAATTTAATTTTTAGAAAAACTGCTCGTAATTTCAATCCAAATGTAGCTACTTGCGGAAAAGTATCGATTGCAGAAGTTGAAGAAGTTGTTCCGACTGGAATGTTAGATCCAGATCAAATTCATACACCTGGAATATTTATCAACAGAATTATTCTTGGTAAGTATGAAAAAAGGATAGAAAATTTGACGATAATGGACGGTTAGAGGAAGTAGAATGTGGAACCGAAATCAAATGGCAGAGAGAGCAGCTAGCGAATTAAAAGACGGGATGTATGTAAACCTTGGCATTGGGATACCGACATTAGTTTCAAACTTTATTCCTAGTGGGATAGACGTTACACTTCAGTCTGAAAACGGAATGCTTGGGATGGGGCCTTTCCCTAAAAAAGATCAAGTTGATCCAGATTTGATCAATGCGGGAAAGCAAACCGTAACAGAGCTTGATCGATCAAGCTACTTTAGTAGTGCAGATAGTTTTTCAATGATTAGGGGTGGGCACATTGACATGGCTATATTGGGGGCAATGGAAGTTTCTGAAAATGGAGACCTTGCAAATTGGATGATACCGGGGAAGTTGGCCAAGGGAATGGGCGGTGCTATGGATCTCGTAGCAGGTGTCAAGCGTGTGCTAATAATAATGGAGCATTCAAGTAAACATGGAACCAGTAAATTGCTTCGCAAATGCACTCTACCACTAACCGGTCGAAATGTTGTTGATAGAATTATAACAGACCTTGGCGTTTTTGATGTTGTTAGTGGTGGCTTGTTGATAGTCGAGAAAGCTCAGGGTGTGTCCCTGGCTGATATCAAGAGTAATACGGAGGCGCAATTAGTTAATTAGAACTTAACTGCAAGTTTAAACTTTGGTTAATGAAACTCTACTAACGAACAGCATTCCCAAAGCTGACAGAAATGTCAGTACGGAATACATTGCATATTGAGTTTCTAATCCGTAGCCACTGTCTAAAAAAATCCCGCTTGATAAAGGCCCAAGTGCTGACGCAAACACCATTATAGATGTTGCTACAGACCTTACTGATCCAAGATGTTTAGTTCCGTAAAATTCTGGCCAGAAAGTGCCTGCGACAACTGCGCCAAGTCCCTGCATAAGGCCAACACACATGAAAGCAATTGCCGCTTCAAATAGGGTCTTGCAGTAGCTACTTATCATAAAACCTGTAGCCATAGGTAATAAATAAAAAGGCAACAGCCTCTTGGTGCCATACTTATCAACAATTATTCCCCCTAACACTAACCCCATCAGACTCGCAAGTGTGTAAATTGGAATTAGAGCAACATAGGACTCCAAGGTCCAGTTTTTTGTTTCAGCGTAGAGAACTTGCTGAAAAAAAAATGTAGTACTAAAAATTGGTTGTACCAAAAGTGCCGGCAATGCTGCCCAAAAAACCCAGTTTTTAATCATTTTAATTCTTGTCCAATGAATGCCTTGCATCCCTGGGTTCCCCGAGCCTTCAAGCTGTGACAAATCGCTGGCCAATAAACTTTTACGTTCTTTACGTAGCAGAAATGAAAGGAGAAGAGACAAGAAAAAAATTAATGCTGCCACCAAAAACCAACTATTTCGCCAACCAATTAATGACATTAGCAATACAAACAGTATCGGCAGCAAAGCTTCTGATAATGAGAAGCCTAAAGAAGCTATACTAATTACTCGTCCCCTATTTTTCGAAAACCAGCGTCCCACAAAGACCATCGCTAAATGGCTTAACATGCCTTGACCACAAAACCGTAAAAAAAATATGATTATTGGAAGCATCCAGATCTCATTAAAAGTCGCCATAGACAAACTAGCTACAAAGAAAATTGCAAAAATGATCATTGCGATTGATCTAGCTTTTAACCTGTCTGCATACCCGCCAGCGTACAACATAAGAAAAGCGGAACAAAGTGTTCCTGCTGCATAAATACCTCCCCAAATGCTATGACTAATTCCAAATTCAGTTCTAATTTGTCCCGCAAAAATTGATATAAAAAATGTTTGTCCGAATGCTGATGAAAAAGTAAGTAAGAAACTTGCAAAAAGCCAGTGTGAATTTTGTTGGAGAAATTTCAAGCTAGAACTTCCTTTTTTTATTTTGGTTTAGGCCAAACAATTCTACTTTTTTCACAGATTTAAGTAAATGTTGGGTCTCGTTTGCCAAGTTTCGAAGCAATAGACTCTAATTGGTTAGAACTGCCTATTAGACTTTTCTGAAATTCTGCTTCAAGAGTTAATGTCTTTTCGTCTGATTCCCAGGCCTTTAGAAAAAGCTTTTTTAAAAAAGCGATAGCTTCAGGTGATCGAGATTTTAGATTTTTAATGTAGTTGTGAAGATATTTTTCTGGGTTTTTTACTACGCAGGTAATTAAGCCTATGCTTTCGGCTTTTGGGGCGGGAATTATGCTTCCTTGCAGGCCACAAGATAAAGCTTGATCGTATCGCATTAACTTTGGTAGCGCTTGGCTAATGCCCATGTCAGGAATTAGCCCCCAATCTAGCTCCATAATCGAGAGGTGTGCTGTTTTGCTGGCAACTCTTATGTCAGCGCCTAGCGCAAGTTGAAGTCCTGCACCAAAAACGCTACCTTCTAGCAAAGCAATGACTGGAACGGGGATGTTACGCCAAACAGTGCACGGATACTGAAGTTTGTTGCTATTCGAATGTTCAGTATGCACAAGTAATGAGTCGAGTAATTCTTTATTTGTAGCCAGTAAAGCAAAATTATTAATATCGATTCCTGAACAAAAATTACCGTTGGATCCTCTTAGAATTACTACCCTCAATTTCTCGTCTTTTTTGAGTAGATCTCCAAGCTGAGATAACTTTTTTAGCATAGATAATGTCAAAGCATTATGCTTTTGGGGCCGATTAAGGGTAATAGTGGCAATATTTTCTTTAATTTCAAACTTTATTTCTTCTGTCATTATGTGAAACAATCATTTTTTTTGAGTTTGTAGCGTTTACGTATGCTATTACATATTTTATAATATAATTCATTCTTATATGATACCAAGGGAATGGAGAAAATTGTGGAAAACGTTGCAACTTGCAAAATTAATGACAAAATTGCCGAAATAACTATAAATAGGCCAAAGCAATATAACTCTTTTAACAAGACACTCAGAGTAGAGTTAAAAGCATTAATGGATGCTTTAGAGGCTAATGAGACTGTCCGCGTAGCCATTTTAAAAGGTGCGGGCCCAGGGTTTTCGGCTGGTGCTGACTTGAATGAACCATTTCCACCACCAATATCAAATCATTTAAAAAAAGATTATCTTCCCATTTTTGAGAGAATAATTTCAAGTCGTTTACTTTATATCGCACAGGTTCACGGATCAGCTGCTGGTATTAGCGCTGGAATGGCGATGGCTTGTGATTTTTTAGTAATGAGCGATACTTCGAAGATATCTATGATTTTTTCTAACGTTGGGTTAGTGCCAGACGGTGGCTCGACGTGGCTTTTGGAAAGAGCCCTTGGTTACAGAAAGGCCTTACAGATAATTGCTGAGAGTGACCATGTTTCCGCAGAAGAATGCTTGAATTTTGGGCTGGCAAATAAGATTTTTCCCGCTGAAGAACTGGAGGTCGAAACACTATCGTGGGCAAAGAAATTATCTGTCAGAGCACCTCTCGCACTTTCTGCCAGTAAAAAACTGTTGAGAGAATCGCCAAACAAAAGTTTTCACGAAGCATTTTTGCTAGAAGCCTTAGCCCAAGATGCGATGTCAGTGTCAGAGGATTTTCACAACGCTCGTCTAGCTTTTTTAAAAAAAGAGAAGCCAGTTTTTAAGGGAAAGTAGGGTAGCTAATTTGTTAAATCTTTTACAATTAAAGGTTATAAAAAGTTTCAAGAATGGAAATAGATTATAACAAATGAGTTCTTTCTTCTCTCAAGTTAGATCTCTAATTTAGTGCAAAAATTTGATTGAAATTTGCAAAAGCTTTTATTTCAATTGCATTTTTTGAAGGGTCAAAAAAGAGAAGAGTGGCTTGCTCACTTGGTTTGTTTTCAAATCTCAAACTGGGCTTGCTAATCCAACAAATTGTTGGCTCCCTAAGAAGCTTGGATGAAAGGTCTTTCCATCTAGGCATTTGAATAATTAAGCCAAAATGAGGTATTGGAACTTTTTTTCCATCTACAGTACTAAAAGCTTTTGTCAAAGCAGTTTTTGATTTATGCGCAGTTATCTGATGTCCAAAAAAATCAAGATCAACCCATTGCGAAGTTTCTCGTGCAATTTTACAATCCAATATTCGACAATAAAAATTTTTCGTCTCAGCCAAATCGGTTACAGGAAAAGCAAGATGAAATGGGGTAATTACTTCCATATTTTAAGCCTTCGCTCTCTTCTCTAAAGTTATCAGTATTTAAGATCAAATATTGTTTCGGTATTTCTTAATAAATCCAATCAATTTATTTGTATTAATTCGGTAATTAGCTTCAGTGCTTTATGCTCAATAATTGCATTTAAATTGTTTCTTTCTTTATACTTAAAGTTTAGTCGATACTATTAAAAAACTCTATTATGTAATTCGAAATTTTCTTTGGCTTTTCCTCGTGCATCAAGTGGCCTAAGTCCTGCATGGAAATTATATTGCTTGTAACTAACTGTCTTGCAGCGGCCTTTGACTGCTCTGGGGGTACGATATAATCATTTGTCCCAACCAAAAAGCACACTGGTATTTCTAAATTTCGTATATCTTCACCAAGATTTTTAAGATCCCATTGTGCCATCATTGTGAGAATTCCGTCAATATGCTTATCGTCTGATAATAAACGCTTGTAGAAGCTGCTGCCCTCTGAGTCCAAATTACTACCGGTTGATAATAAAAGCTTATCTACGTTCTTTTGTTCCTTCGTGAGTCTTGTTATCATCGGAGTTAACAGTGGTGTAATGGTCAGCAATTTTGCGATTAATGGAAAAAAGAAGTTTGCCAATCCGTTAAAGCCATCTAGTGCTCCATTAATTGATATAATACCTTTTGGGGGGCAATCTGCATCTATAGCGTACCTCAAAGCAAGTGCCGCTCCTGCAGAATGTCCAACGATATACTTTGGCTTTAGTTTTTGCTGGTTCAACAAGTGAGAAATATCTTCAGACATATCGTTCAGGCTTGATCTATGATGACTCCCTAAAGTAGTGAAACCATGTCCTGGTAAATCAACGGCAATTACTCTAAAATATTTTTTCAAAAATGAAATTAAGGATCGCCAGCTATGTGTCGAGGCTCCAGCTCCATGAAGCAAAAGAACTATTGGATCATCAATATTTCCTGAGTCCTGAAAATGCCACAAATGGGGCTTCACTTTTGCAAACTTACTAAGCTCAGAGTTTGGCCATGTATCTTTATTGGAGGTCCATTCCATTTTTATTCAGTTGCTTTCCGTATTGCCAAGGATAACATTTGCGAGCTTGCTCTCGGAAGGGTCAAATAAGACGCATTGATACTTTCAGATAATATTTTTGCATCAACTTGCGGTCGAGGCGAGGTATCTATTACAAGTGAAGGAATGTTTAGGTTTTTGATTAGTTGAGCAAGTTTTTGGGTGTCTTTCTGAGCTTCAGTTCTGTTAAATGACCCATCGAGTGCGACGTTCCCTCGACCGTCAGTTAAAAAGGCCAATGCTGGGCTAAGCCCCCTAGAAATTGAAGCTTTTGACAATTGTTGAGCATAGAAAAGGGCGGACGCAAGAGGTGTAGCGCCCCCACCGGGAAGAGAAGAAAGGCGACGTTTCGTCTGAACCAAAGAACGAGTAGGTGGCAATAAGATCTCAGCTTCAATACCTCGAAACGCTATTAAAGAAACTTGATCTCGTCTTGCATATGCTTCCGATAATAAAATTTCTATGGCTCCTTTTGCTTCAGCGAGTCGGCCTAGCGCCGCTGTTCCCGAGGCATCAACCGCAAATATTATTAGTCTATCAGAGCGCTCTTCGTTCCGCTTTATTCGGATGTCGCTGCTTCGAACTTTCACAATACACCTAGTATCATAAGTTTGGGTTTTCCTTATTGCCTGCCATGGTGCTGAGGCGCGAAGAGTCCCCACCAGATCAAGCTTCTTAGAACTATCTAATTTACCGCTCACAGAAGGTAGTGGTTTGCCTCGCTTAGATGAATTTTTTTTTCGGCCACTTCCGCTTGTGGAGTCGTTAGCAGAAGAAACTTTTTTTTGATCAGTCAAACCGTTCAAGACTTCTGGCGATAGCCCTGGTTTTATAGAGTCTAACAAAATTTCCTGAGGAATAGCACCTCCATGAGGTTCTGACGTATCATTTTCTAGTTTTTCAGAACTAACATTATTTTTATCTAAATTAGGCTTTGATTTTGTGTCATCTTCTTGGGGGAATTGTGTAGCTCTATGTGTAAGAACTAATTTTGCTGCTGTGACAATATTATTAGCATTAATATCACTCTGTCTGTTCAATGCTGCTATTGCCCGAGCTACATAGCAGGTAAGGATTGGAGCACGTAAACTAAAGATTCCAAGTTGGTTGCATAAAGTACTTACAGGCTCAATTAAGTTATTTGAAATTCTAATATTCAATAATCTATCTTTTGACAAGTCAAGTTCAGTTTTGTCAAATTTTATTTGATTTGATACAGAATATTTAAAGCTGTCGCACTCAATAAGGAAGGCCAATCTATCCCTTAAGCTACTTCTAACGGGCAGTTCGTCAGAAAGTCCCTCATCAAAAGCTACGATAGAAAAATGCTTATTACTGTCAAGAGCAGATGCGCACTTTGCTGCAAGACTTGGATCCATTCTTTCAGCCATCATAAGAGAGAATATTGCGCTTTTCTCTTCAAAATAGCCCAGCGTATTAATCGGCTTTCCAGCATCTAAAGTTCGAGTGAAGTCAAGTTCACCATAAAGCACAGAGTCTGAAATGCTCGGATAGATTCTCTTTTGTGTTTTGCACTTAAATAACTCTTTAAGTGCAGATTGAAGCTTTTCCCTTACTGGGCTCGCACGGGCCTTTATCACAACTCCGCGAAGGTGTTCAGGATCGATATAAAGTAAAGATAAAGCTAAAACTAGATTTTTAATACTAGGTTCTGACTGGTCTGAAAGCTCATTACTCATTTTAGTATTTCGTCAACAACTCGGGTTACTCGCGTTGAGGATCCCGCCTCATCAAGAGGATCTCGCCGAAGTCGATGCCGCAATGCGCTTGGTGCAACCGCTCTAAGTTCATCTCTGCTAACTGACTCTTTTCCGTTAAATGCAGCTAATGCTCGAGTTGCTCGGAGTAATGTTAATTCTCCCCTTAATCCGTCTGATCCAAGTGCTAAGCATAATTTCGCACAATCCTCTAACATTGAATCGTTGACCTTGATCAAGCCAATATTTTCCTTAGCTTTAAGGACTTTGTCTCTCAACTTTTTGTCTTCTCTTTTCCATTTTTTTATAAAGCTGTCGTAATTTGTTTCAAAGGCGTCTCTACGTTTAATAACTTCAATTCTGTCATCTAAATTATTTGGAGAGCTCACCTCAACTGATAAACCGAACCTGTCCAATAGTTGGGGTCTCAATTCGCCTTCTTCTGGATTTCCAGAACCAATCAGAACAAATCGAGCCTCATGGCGGATTGAAAGTCCCTCTCTTTCAACAAGGTTTTCTCCAGACACGGCAACATCTAAAAGCAAATCTACTATATGATCCTCCAAGAGGTTTACTTCGTCAATGTACAAAAAGCCCCTGTTTGCTCTGGCTAATAACCCTGGCTCAAAAGACTTTTGACCTTTTACTAGAGCAATTTCAAGATCCAATGCTCCGACAACTCTGTCCTCGGTGGCGCCTAATGGTAAGTCTATTACTGGAGTTTTGATTTTTACAAGTCGCTTTGGTTTGTTTGCCGAACAGTATTGGCACTCTGACTCCAAGGCCCCACAGTTATAAGGACAACCTTCTGCTACAAGTATGTTTGGCAAAAGTGAGGCTAATGCTCGGACAGCTGTAGATTTACCTGTACCTCTATCACCAAAAACTAAAACTCCCCCGATAGTTGGGTCTATCGCTGTCAGAATTACTGACTGTTTCATCTCTTGTTGACCAACAATAGCCGTAAATGGGAATGAATATTTCATGAAACCTCTATTCTTTATTTCCAATCAATTGCAATTTATTGCCTTCCCAAGACCCATTTTGTTTAATAATTTCAAATCGTGCATAGAGTTCCTCAGAAAACCACGCTTCTTTTCGTACAGCTTTTATTGCGGCTGCATGAGGCCCATTTGCCCTTGCAAAGTTATTCATCATTTCCTCATCTGGCCAAATCGAAAACGTTACCTGGTTCCGAAATGGGATTTCTCCTAACCCTATTTTGAATATAACATTTTGGTCGTTTCCTATTACCTTTTGTATGTCGGGTACTTTTCGCCAGAATTTGAAAATAAGATTCGGTTTAATAGTGGCTCGTGTTAATGCAACAACATATCCTGTTTTTTTTGCTATTTGTGAGTTAAATGGATTGTGGCCACTCCATATCCCTCGTACCGAAGTTGGTGTCAAAAAAATATTCCAATTCCGCTTAGCATGCCTCTTATAGCGTTGGAAAACTTTTTCCGTGAGTAGCGCTTCTGTAGCTGTTTTTTCACTGTCCCAGACTGCCAGTATCGCATAAATACCAGAGTTTGAAAGTGGGTTCACATTCATGGTGAATCCTTGACCAGAACCAGCTCCAAATAATTTGTAGAAGCTTAATCCAGCAATTTTTGGTAGATATAATCGGGCTCTCGCCATTTGAGAAAGCGCCCATAGCCGAGAACTTACGGAACTAAATTTATAGAAACTGATTGTTACAGTTTGAATAGCAAGCCCTTTCATGAATAATAAATGCATTGTAAATATTATTTGACACTTTAGTTTAAAAATCATATTTAAGACATTGTCAAAAAAAATCAATCTGTTACCTTATATTAATGTTACAAAAAGTAGACACTTTTGAAAAAAAACGATGCTCAGAGGAGGAATCTAGGCGAGCGATTGTGATCGGAGCAGGGTTTGGAGGCCTTGCTGCGGCTATGAGGTTGGGAGCCAAGGGTTACAAGGTAACGATTATTGACCGGTTAGAATCGGTCGGAGGGAGAGGCTCTGCAATAACTGTCAATGGTCATAGGTTCGATCTTGGCCCTACGATTATAACAATGCCACACTTGTTCAGAGAGCTTTGGGAGTTTTGTGGACGAGACTTTGATCTTGATGTAGATCTCAGACCGAAGACACCATTTTATACGATTACTTTTCCTGATGGGTCAAAATTTCATGCTCAACAGGATGAAGTTTTAATGAGGCAGGAAGTTTCGAGGCTATTTCCAGACGATCTTGAGGGTTATGACAGTTATATGCGTGATTCGCAGCTTCGATATGACTTCGCATTTTCTGCGAGTAATCGAATCGGTAGACAGCCAATGCAGAAAATTTGGGATACTCTTAAAGTAATTCCTAAATTTGCTTTGATGAGGGCGGATCGTTCGGTTTATGATAATGCAGCAAAGTACGTTAAGGACGAGCGGTTTCGAATGGCATTAAGTTTTCACCCACTGTTTGTTGGAGGAAATCCATTTGGTGTAACGTCTATGTGGGGCTTAGTTTGCCATTTGGAAAAAACATATGGAGTTCACTATGCCATCGGTGGAGCTGCAGCTATTGCTTCAGCAATGGCGAACGTTATAAAAGAGCAAGGTGGTGAAATCTTGCTGGAAACGGAAGTAGCTGAGATTTTGGTAACCAATAATTCGGCCTCGGGAGTAAAGCTGACAAACGAAAATATTTTAAATGCAAATTTAATAGTTTCAAATGCTGACTCGGGGTTCACTTACGATAAGCTTTTAAATAACAGAATAAAAAAAAGATGGACTAATAGAAAAATAAAAAGACAAAAATGGTCTATGGGTCTCTTCGTTTGGTATTTTGGCACTAAAGGCACTCGAGGGCTTTGGAAAGATGTAGATTTCCATACTGTAGTAAATGGACCCAGGTATCGCGGACTAGTTGATGATATTTTTGTTAACGGAAAATTGTCTGAGGATATGAGCTTGTACGTCCATAGACCAAGCGTGGCTGATAAAACCGCTGCTCCAGATGGCGACGATACTTTTTATGCGCTGTCGCCAGTGCCAAACCTCGGTTTTAAGAACCCCGTAAATTGGGAAGCTAAGGCTGAAGATTACAGAAAAAGAGTTCAAAGAGTCTTAGAAAAAGAATTACTTCCAGGGTTAGGCAATTATATTTCAGCAAGTCATGTTATGACACCTCTCGACTTCAAAGAAAAGTATTTGAGCCCTTTTGGAAGTGGCTTTTCAATGGAACCTCGTATGTTTCAAAGCGCATGGTTTCGGCCTCATAATATTTCTGAGGAGCTAAAGGGTTTATTTTTAGTTGGGGCTGGGACTCATCCAGGCCCTGGAATTCCTGGAGTTATAGCTTCAGCGGAGATATTAGGTAAGCTTATCCCTGACTTCAACGACACAACCGACGGTTTAATAAGAAAGATTGATGAAATAAAAATGAAAGTAGATCAATGAATGTATCAAAAGAAGATTTAACAGCTTGTTATAAAATTATTAAAGAGGGCTCGCATTCTTTTTTTTCTGCCTCAAAATTGTTGCCAAAATATGTTCGAGATCCGGCAATAGTGTTGTATGCATTTTGCCGAATTGCTGATGATACTGTTGATTCAGTGAATGGAGAAACTGATCCGATTCGATCCCTAAAAATACGACTATTTGATGCCTACTCAGGGTCGCCCAGAGATAATGCGATTGATCGAGCTTTCGCCCAATTGGTTAATAATTCTCGTATGCCAATAGAACTTCCCCTAGCATTGTTAGAAGGGCTAGAGTGGGACACACTAGGAATTCGCTTTGAAACTCTTTCCGATTTACATGCCTATTCTGCACGAGTAGCGTCAGCGGTTGGCGTAATGATGTGCGTTTTAATGAAAGTGCGTGATAAGGATGTCCTTGCGAGGGCATGTGATCTTGGTGCCGCAATGCAATTAACCAATATTGCACGCGATATTGGTGAGGATGCGCGTAACGGTAGGATATATATTCCTCTTCAGTGGATGGCTGAGGAAGAGTTGAATGAAAGGCTATTTTTAAATAATCCAAAACACTGCCCGAAAGTCGCAAGATTGGCGCAGAGACTATTGATCGAAGCGGATCGACTATATCTTAGAGCAGAAGCAGGTTTGTCCTGTTTACCATTAAAATGCAGACCAGGTATTTTTGCGGCAAAGCATATTTACGATAAAATTGGGAAACACATTGCGGCTTCTAATTATGATTCTATTTCGAAGAGAGCGTACACTTCAAAAGTTGAAAAAGTTGCATATTTGGCTTTATCCGTTGCAAATACGGCCACGGTGTCTCTGATGCCAAAATCAGCAATGGTGCACGCAGCTCCCTTAAAAGAGATGGAGTTCTTGATTCATGCGGCATGTGAAGAAAGCGAGAAAGAGGGCTATATTGCAAGAAAGGCAGGGAAAGTGATTACGATTTTAGAAGAATTAGAAAGGCGAGACAGAGGATTACTTAGTGCGCTGGAATAGTTTGTAAAATGCATTATATCTCTTAGATGAATTGGTTTGTTTTTTTTATATTCCTCAGCGCATGCTTTAGTGCGTCCGCAACTGGCGCCCTTTTTCCAACTGGAGAGTGGTATAAAGGTTTGGATAAACCAATATGGACGCCACCCGATTGGCTGTTTCCAATAGCTTGGGCCATTTTTTATTTATCTTTAGCTATAGTAGGAGCAAGAGTAGCAAGTTTAAGTGAAAATGAATATGCAGTGGGCTTTTGGGCTTTACATATCGCCCTAAATACCCTCTGGACGCCAGTGTTTTTTGGTTTGCAAAATTTGAAAGCGGGAATGATTGTTATGGTTCTTTTGTGGATGTCAACGTTTGGATTGATTTATAGTTCTTTTGCGCTTGATTTTTTATCCGGAATAATAATTGCGCCATACATTATTTGGGTGACTTATGCTGCATTTCTGAATTACTCTTTAATGAGACGAAATTAGATTTAATTTTTCCATTATTTTCTCCGAGGAATTCGCAACGCAAGCATTGGCTTCAAGATTTTTAAAGAGAATCTGTTTAGATCAAGCGCCTCGTGAATACCAACTGTCTCATTTCCGAATAATTTCGTTCTGATTGCTGACCGTGTATAGAAAGGAGTGTCCAGCATATGTTTTACCTGTTCTGGTTTATATCCATCGTCGGCTCGTGTTTCCCTTTTTACTCCCCACAGTGATCTGGGTATCCGAACAATGCTTGGGGTGTCTAATTGTTTAATTGTGCCATCCTTTGAAAAATTAAGGCCAACGCTTAGTGTTTCACCATTTCTCAAGTTTGCATCATAAAGTGCTATAGAGCCGTCAGGAGTGGGGAGCCGAGCCCAAGTCCAGTAAGAAAAGTCTTTCTCAAGAGCTTTAGTACCAAAATTTGCGTCAAAATAGCCGTGTCCAGACCATTGCCATCCTTTTTTTTGTATATCAACTTCAATTTTAGAATTTGGAGAGAATGGCCTCCATACATGAGTTCCATCAGTTTTAAGTGGAACTTCAATGTTTGTGATATAGTCGGGAATTATTTTAATAGTTCCTCTAACTCTATCCAAATGAGGTGTTGCTATTTCGTCGACATCTATTACTAAACAATTATCAATCCAGTTAAAGGAGCTAGGGCCTACCTTAAATTGATTTTCGGAGGTTTTTAGTGCGCCTTCTCCGCGTTCGGTCATTGTCCAGCGCCAACCCTTCCCGTATAAAGCAACATTTATACAGCAGTGGTCATGAGGGTTTTTGCGTCCTGCCCATCCATACCAAGGTGAAAAAACAGAGCCTATAAAGCCAATAATTGATATTGCATAACTTCTATCATTTGATAGTCCATCGACGTACCACCAAGCATATCCATCAGAGTTTACCTTTATGTTAAAGTTTGGTTTTTTAATATCTCCTCTGCCACGTGCTTCCCTGAAAACAGTGCCATCGGGATCCCTGGTCCCGGATGAACGCCTCCTCCCGCCAGAAACAGCCCTTGAAGAGGAGTCCTTGCTGTTGGTCTCTCGAAGGTTGTCATGATCGACTGTGGGCACTGCCCGTACAGTGAACCGTTTGAATTCGGAAACAACTGGCTGAACTGTTTTGGAGTTGTTAGAGCTTTCTGATTTATCTGACTTTCGAATTCCAGACCCATTTTTTTTAGTGTTAAAAATGTCTTTTCGTAACATAGCTCATATTCCTTTTCACTATTTAAATTAAGTCCATGATAGGGTGCTGCATTCATAATAATCTCAAATTTCTCAATGACTTTTTTTTCTATATTATTCCCTCTGTCTTCCGCACAAACATATAACGTAGGGCTTTGAGGGATCCTCTTTTTTTTGATATCAAGGAACTCAGATTGATAATTTTGGTTGAAAAATACATTATGATGAGACAAATCAAAATTATTTGGTTTAGATGAAAAAGTCCAAACATAGGCAGATAATGATCTAGCTGATAAGGACTTCTTAAATTTATTTTTTAATAAGTTTTCACCCATATTGCCGTTTGAAATACTTTGAGGATCACCATTAAAAACTACTAATTCACTGGAAATTTTTTTGTCATCACAAGTTAATACGCCGGAAACTTTGTTATTTTCAATGCAGATTTCTCTTATCTCTTGATTAAAATTAAATTTTGCTCCACGGGCCTCTGCGATTTCTTGTAGTTTTTTCGCTAAAATGTGAATGCCTCCCTCGATGCGCCAAACTCCTAATGACTCAGCATGCCAAATTAAAGCTAAGATTGCAGGTGATGCAAAAGGAGATCCACCAATATATGTTGCGTAGCGACCAAATAATTGCTGTAATCTTGGATCGGAAAAATATGCTTTTAAAAGAGACCAAAATGTACGACCTGGTATTAACGCTGGGATAATTTTGTGGGTACTGGAAAATGACTTGAATACGGTTGACATAATTGAAGGCGCTGCATTTTTGATAATTGGCGACTCGAACGCATCAAATAGGTTTTTTGCAAGATGACAAAAGTTTTCAAATTCTTTTGCAGACTTGCTTCCTGAAAACTGTTTTATTGCATCTTTATTTTTATCAAAACATGAGTAGAGATCTAACCGATCTCCGTTCGGCCAGAAATGTCTGGCTAGAACAGGCTCAGAAATCAAATTTAGATGATCGCGTATGTCTTCTCCAACGGAGTCAAATATTTCTTCAAAAAAGTGCTTCAAGGTTAGAACTGTGGGTCCAGCATCTATGGGACCTGCAACGCTATTAACGGTTCGAATCTTTCCGCCCGATTTTTTATGCTTCTCGAAAACGTGAACATCGAAACCTTTATGGGCTAATAGTAAGGCACTTGATAGACCGCCTATTCCAGCTCCTATAACAATAACTTTTTTTTTTCGCATGTCATTCCAATAGTTAGTTTTTAACTAGTATTGACAGAATAGAAAGAAGTGTCCAATATATTTTACATTATATGTCAAAATTTTTGAACATTAGAGATGGAGCAATATATGTCAACCTCGGAAAGAATAGAGACTGCCTTAATTGAAGTCCTTAAACGAGCTCGATTGAACCCAGCACCTCCGAAGCTTGCGGCAGCCTTGAATTATGCCATCTTCCCAGGTGGTGCCAGAGTAAGACCGCAGTTAGCAATGGCAGTAGCGATAGCCTGTGGTGATGACAGCCCTGAGATTACCGATGCTGCGGCAATCTCTATCGAATTAATTCATTGTGCTAGCCTAATTCACGATGATTTACCATGTTTCGATGATGCTGATTTACGGCGGGGAAAACCGTCGCTGCACCGTGCTTTCGATGAACCAATAGCGGTTCTGTCTGGTGATGCACTAATTGTGATGGCTTTTGAAACTTTAGCATTAGCGTCAATAAATTGCCCAAGCAGACTGGGGGGATTAGTAACAGCCTTGGGTAAATCGGGCGGTATGCCTTTTGGAATATGTTCCGGACAAGGATGGGAAAGTGAACCCGAAATAAATTTATCTGAGTATCATAAATTAAAGACGGGATCACTTTTTGTTGCCGCTACACAGATGGGCGCCATTTCAGCTGGAGAAGACCCTGAGCCCTGGTGCGAACTGGGATCAAGGATTGGAGAAGCTTTTCAGGTTGCTGATGATATTCGTGATGCAATAGAAACAATTGCTGAAACCGGAAAACCAGCTGGGCAAGATTTTGCGCATGGTCGTCCAAACGCAGTTCTAGAGCTGGGAATGGATGGTGCAACAAAAAAGCTACAAAATATTTTAGGTGGGGCAATTTCTTCAATTCCGTCGTGTCAAGGTGAAGCAGAGCTTTGTGAAATTGTTAGAAGACAGGCTGCAATATTAATGCCTATAAAATCAGAGCGTTATCCTTTGTGAGTTTTAAAGAGTTCTCCATCAAGGTAGAAAAAACTGAATACGGTAGATTTTTCAAGTCAAAATAGTTAAATATGAAGAAAGTTTATAAAAATTTCGTTAGGTCATTTTTTCTCTGGCGAAATAAGTTAATTTCATCGCCAAGTTTCCAAAATTCTATTAATAAAGTACCTCTTTTGCGACTAGTTGCAAATAAAGATGGGGAGAAAATTTATGACCTAGTTGCTGGCTTTGTCTATTCTCAAACTCTTTTGGCTATGGTTGAACTTGGAGTCTTAGATAGATTTGCCCAAAAAGAACTCTCATGCGAGGAATTGAGCAAAGAATTAAGCTTATTGCCTGACAAAGTGCGAATTTTGTGTCAATCAGCCGCCGCAATAGGATTATTGGTAAGCGTTGGCAATAATCGGTATCGATTGAGTAGGTTGGGGGCCGCTACTATCGGCGTCCCTGGGCTGAAGGATATGATTCGACACCACAAACTTTTTTATCAAGATCTTGTTGACCCAGTGAAATTATTACAAGGAAATTTTGAAACAAAGATGAGTGAATATTGGCCGTATGTTTTAAAAAAAAATGCAGCGGAGAAAATAGGCTCGGATGCAGCTAAAATATATTCAGAACTGATGGCCTCATCACAAGTTTTAGTCGCCAGGGAAACTCTACGAGTAGTCTCGTTCAAAGGTATTACCCATTTATTAGACGTTGGTGGCGGAACAGGAATGTTCATAAAGAAGGTAGCGGAGATGTATTCTAATATGGAGCTAAGTTTATTTGATTTACCGAGTGTTGTATCGGATGTAAGGATCGAAATTTCTAATAAAGAAAAAAAGAATGTGAATATTATTTCTGGAAATTTTGTTGAAGATGAACTGCCCGCTGAAGCAAATGCTATAAGTTTAATACGTATTTTGTATGATCACGATGACTCAGTAGTTAAAGATTTGTTAAAAAAGGTTTATGACGTTTTGCCGAGAAAAGGTGTGCTGATAATATCTGAACCAATGTCAGGCGGGAAAGACCCGCGAAAAGCCGGTGATTCGTATTTTGGTTTTTATACGATGGCGATGAGTACAGGGAAACCAAGGGATTTTAACCAGCACAGCGAGCTATTGCTGGGCGCTGGGTTTAAAAATATTAAAAGGCTTAAGGGAACAAGGGATTTTATTACAAGCGTAATTGTGGCTAAAAAGGGAAAGTAAATTTTTTTTTAATTAGTTGTCTAATTTTGTTGACAACTAATTGTGTCAGGATAATATTACAGAAAGAAGTGCGATAATGTTTCAAAGTTACGTAATATTAGTTAGAGGAATTTATGAATACTAAAGCTGTAGTTATGACGGGTCCGCATCGAATGGCGATTGAGGAGATTGGTCTCCAAAGTCCAGGCCAAGATGATGTGGTTGTTGAGATTAAGTATTCTGGAATTTCAACCGGCACCGAAAAACTATTTTGGAATGGAGAAATGCCAGAATTCCCTGGGATGGGATATCCATTGGTTCCTGGTTACGAGTCTGTTGGTGAAGTAGTGGAAGTTTCAGGTTCATGCAATTTTAAAGTTGGTGATAGTGTTTTTGTTCCGGGCGCTAATTGCTTTGGGGAAGTCAAAGGCTTATTTGGAGGTGCGGCAAAATTTTTAGTTACGCAGAGTGATCGGCTTATTAAAACTGATCCAAATTTGAAGGAGACAGGAACGTTATTTGCGTTAGCAGCTACTGCAAGGCATGCTATCGCAGGTTTGTCTAACGAAATGCCTGATTTAATTGTAGGTCATGGAGTACTTGGAAGGTTGCTGGCGAGGTTATCAATTGCTGCTGGAGGGAAACCGCCAACTGTCTGGGAACTAGATGAACACAGAGCGTTGGGGGCTGCTGGGTATAGTGTTGTTAAGCCCAGCGACGATAAATTTTTTGGGTATAACGCTATTTATGATGTAAGTGGTGACTCTTCGATATTGAATCAATTAATTGGAAGGATCTCAAAGGGAGGCGAAGTAGTTCTGGCAGGATTTTATCCAGGCGACCTAAGTTTTCAATTTCCTCCAGCATTTATGAAAGAGGCTCGCTTCAGAGTCTCCTCTGAATTCAATAATGAGGATATCGTAGCAACGCGAGCCCTGATTGACTCAGGAAACCTATCATTAGAGGGCTTGGTAACAGATATGAGTCCGATCACCCAAGCTGTTTCTGCTTACGAGAAAGCCTTTAATAGTCCTTCGTGTTTGAAGATGGTTATGGATTGGAGGAATGCAGCATGACCTTAGATATCCCTAATTTAAAGAGCACTAGTTTAAACGATCATCATGATCGACTTCGTGATGAGGCGAAAGAGGAAATAAATGAGATACCGGTTCAAGAAACAAAAAAGAAAACGCAGATAATAGCGATTTATGGGAAAGGTGGAATTGGGAAGTCTTTCACGCTCGCTAACTTAAGTTGTATGATGGCTGAGTTAGGTAAGCGCGTGTTATTGATAGGGTGTGATCCAAAGTCGGATACGACATCGTTGCTATTTGGCGGAAAAGCTTGCCCAACTATAATTGAAACTTCGACAAAAAAGAAACTGGCTGGTGAAGAAGTAAAAATTGGTGATGTATGTTTTAAAAGAAATGGTGTTTTTGCTATGGAATTGGGCGGCCCAGAGGTTGGCAGAGGTTGTGGAGGTCGAGGTATTATTCATGGTTTTGAATTATTAGAAAAATTAGGATTTCATGATTGGGATTTTGATTATGTACTTTTAGACTTTCTTGGTGATGTTGTTTGCGGTGGTTTTGGCCTTCCTATAGCTCGCGATATGGCTCAAAAAGTTATTCTTGTAGCCTCTAATGATTTACAATCTCTGTACGTAGCGAACAATGTATGTTCAGCTGTTGAGTATTTTAGAAAGTTAGGTGGGAATGTAGGAGTTGCCGGGCTGGTAATTAATAAAGATGATGGTACCGGTGAAGCAGCGGCATTTGCTCAGACAGTAGGAATTCCTGTTTTAGCGGCTATACCTCAGGATGAGGACCTTCGCCGTAAGTCAGCAAATTATCAAATAGTTGGATCTGCAAAATCCCAGTGGGGTGACTTATTTACTGAGTTATCAGTCAATGTGGCAGAGGCGCCACCAGTGAGACCCTGTCCAGTAAATCAGGATGGTTTATTGGGTCTTTTTGATGGAAGCGAGACTGGAGCTGATTTTGTTCTTGAGCCGGCTACGGATGAAGATATGAGAGGAAAATTTTCTAAACCCAAGGCTTCTCTTGAGGTTATTTACGATGATGCAGTTTAAAAAATTATAAACATGTGAGAAGAATTTATTTATGAGCACAAAGTTAAACTACGATAATACTGGCCAGGTTGAACCAAATGATGGAATGGGGTGTCACGCTGGGGCAGGTCAGATGGAGGCAGCAGCTCGGGTCGCAGGAAAGTCTGATATTTTAGATCAATATGCCAAAGATTATCCTCAAGGGCCTCATGACAAACCGCAAAGCATGTGTCCTGCTTTTGGATCTCTTAGAGTTGGTTTGCGAATGAGAAGAGTAGCAACCGTCTTGTCAGGTTCTGCGTGTTGTGTCTATGGTTTGACCTTCGTCTCACATTTTTATGGTGCCAGGCGATCAGTCGGTTACGTGCCTTTTAATTCAGAATCGCTAGTCACCGGTAAGCTTTACGAGGATATCAGAGATGCTGTTCATAAAATCGCTGATCCTAAAAAATATGACGCCGTTGTAGTAACAAATTTGTGTGTACCAACAGCATCAGGAGTTCCACTTAGGTTATTGCCGGATGAAATAGATGGGGTGCGAATAATTGGTATTGACGTTCCTGGCTTTGGTATTCCGACTCATGCTGAGGCCAAAGACGTTTTGGCAGGTGCGATGTTGAATTATGCTCGAAAAGAAATTGAGGCGGGCCCAGTTCCTATGCCGGCTACTGGAAAATCCAACAGACCAACTGTTGCTTTGCTTGGTGAGATGTTTCCTGCTGATCCAGTTATGATAGCTGCTATGCTTGATCCGTTAGGGCTAGCCATTGGACCAACTGTACCGTGCCGAGAGTGGAGAGAGTTATATTCAGCATTGGATTGCGGTGGTGTAGCCGCAATTCATCCATTCTACACTGCTGCAGTGAGAGAATTTGAGTCTGCCGGCCGACCTGTATTTGGTTCTGGGCCAGTTGGTGTAGAAGGAACGAGTTCGTGGTTTGATTCTGTTGGAGAGAGTTTTTCTATCAGTAAAGAAAAAGTATCGATTGCTAAAAATAAATTTATTCCAGTAATCAAGGAGGCGTTAATTGCCGCCCCAATCAATGGAACTATTACTTTGTCGGGTTATGAAGGCTCAGAATTGCTCGTTGCTCGTCTTCTTATCGAGAGTGGTGCGAATATTCCCTATGTTGGGACAGCATGTCCAAAAACAAAGTGGGCGGAAATTGACCAAAAATGGCTTGAAGCACGTGGAACAAAAGTTAAGTTTCGGGCAAGTTTGGAGGATGACTGTGCAGCAATGGAGGCTATCAAACCTGATTTGGCTGTGGGCACGACACCAGTTGTGCAAAAAGGAAAAGAGTTGGGCATTCCCTCACTTTATTTTACAAATTTAATTTCAGCGAGGCCGTTGATGGGTCCTGCAGGCGCTGGAAGTCTTGCATTAGTAGTAAACGCAGCGATGAGGAATAAAGAACGAATGACGGTTATGAAGAGTTTCTTTGATGGTGTTGGTCATGGGGATACTGCGGGCGTATGGGAAGGAATGCCTAATGTAAACCCAACTTTTAGAGTTCACCAGGAAAAGAAACTTGAAAAACGTGCACGCGCGGCCAAAGCGGCGGAGATGATATAATGTTGATTAAAGATCATGACAGAGCAGGTGGGTATTGGGGCGCTGTTTATGCGTTTTGTGCTGTAAAAGGTATTCAAGTGGTAATTGATGGTCCCGTCGGATGTGAGAATTTGCCTGTCACGTCTGTGCTTCATTATACGGATGCTCTTCCTCCTCATGAGTTGCCGATAGTGGTAACAGGACTCGGTGAAGAAGAACTTGGTAGAGAGGGAACAGAGGGTTCAATGAAGAGGGCATGGGGGACATTGGACCCTGTGCTCCCAGCGGTTGTGGTGACGGGATCGATTTCTGAGATGATTGGTGGCGGAGTAACTCCTGAAGGCACAAATATAGAAAGGTTTTTGCCTCGAACGATAGATGAGGATCAATGGCAGTCTGCCGACCGTGCTATGACTTGGCTCTTTACTAACTATGGAATGACTAAAGGTCGAATGCCAAAAGAGGCAAAACGATTGGCGGGTTCTAAACCACGTGTGAATATTCTCGGTCCAATGTATGGAACTTTTAACATGCCATCAGATCTAGCTGAGATACGACGTCTGGTTGAAGGCCTTGGTGCCGAAGTGAACATGGTTATGCCTTTAGGAATGCACCTTTCCGAAATGAATAAACTTGTCAATGCTGATGCAAATGTCGTTATGTATAGAGAGTTTGGGCGTAATTTAGCCGAAATATTGGATAAACCGTATTTACAAGCTCCAATTGGGTTGGATAGCACAACTAAGTTTTTGCAAACACTCGGAGAAATACTTGGGCTAGATCCAGAACCTTTTATAGAAAAAGAGAAGCACTCTACAATAAAGCCAGTATGGGATCTTTGGCGCTCTGTGACACAAGATTTTTTTGCGACAGCTAGTTTTGCAATTGTCGCAAATGAAACTTATTCAAGAGGTATTAGAAAATTTTTAGAGGATGACTTAGGTTTACCTTGTGCGTTTTCTATAGCTCGAAAGGCGGGTTTAAAAACCGATAATGACGAAGTCCAAAAGCTGATGGCTGAAAAGCGACCCTTGGTAATAATGGGTTCAATAAATGAAAAAATGTATTTGGCTGAATTAAGTCAAGGCTTTGGGCCCAAACCAGCATTTATTCCGGCTAGTTTCCCTGGAGCAGTTATTAGACGGGCAACAGGAACTCCTATGATGGGTTATGCAGGGGCGACATATTTAGTGCAAGAAGTTTGTAATAGCTTATTTGACGCACTTTTTCATATTTTACCACTTGGTACTGAAATGGATAGTGCTGAGGCTACGCCAACAAGGTTAATAAAAGATTTTCCTTGGGATGAGGACGCCCAAGACCTACTTAATAAAATTGTTGAAAGGCATCCGGTTCTTACGAGAATATCAGCAGCAAAATCATTGCGTGATGCTGCTGAGAAGTCAGCACTTAATAATGGCGCTGAACGAGTTGTTTTGGAAACAGTTGTAGCTTTAAATCCAACAGATTTTGATAATAGAGAGGGGATCAATAATGACAAATAAAATAGCACGGGATTTTCGTAATCGTCGTAAACATGCACCGATGTGGGAGTATAGGTTGTATTTTACTTTAATTTTTATTGTTGGGTTAGTGCCTGCGACAATTCACTGTTTTTTGGCTCGTTTGGGAGTTTTAGAGAGACAAAAAAGTTGGAATGGAATTTTTAGGTGTGCTTGGGATAAAGCTCGAGTTTACACCCCAATGATTTTCTCCGCATGAATGCGGAATTCGATATTCTACTCGATCATGCTGATCGAATGAATCTCCGACGAATGATGAGTTTCGTCGGTGTCAAGCTCACGAGTAATCGTGGGATCAGTCAAACTATCCGGAGGATGTGCAATGGCTGGAAATAACGACCTGTCTTTATCAGGTTTATCTGACGACCAAGCGCAAGAATTACATAGCGTGTATATGAGCGGATTATGGGTATTTACACTCATAGCGGTAATAGCTCACATAGCGACATGGATTTGGCGTCCTTGGTTCTATTTCGGTTAAGGAGAACAAGGTATGAGTCAATTTTATAAAATATGGCAGATATTTGATCCCCGTCGCGTTTTCGTGGCGCAAGGGGTGTTTCTCTTTTTGCTTGCGGCGCTAATTCATTTAGTGCTTTTGAGCACCGAGCATTTCAATTGGTTTGAAGCAGCCGCCAGAGCGTCTGGAAGCTAATTCATACCTAACCAATGCTGTGGGCGGTAAGCCTATCCCCCCGGTTTCTGCCCACAGCAAATAAAAACCGCCTTTTGCGTTAAAAGGCCATAAAGAGCATGGAGGTCACGAAATGGCGTTGCTCAGTTTTGAGAGAAAATATCGGGTTCCTGGAGGAACGTTGATTGGTCGTGATTTATTTGATTTTTGGATCGGACCGTTTTACGTTGGCTTTTTTGGGCTAACAACAGTTTTTTTTGCGGGGCTAGGTACAATATTAGTTCTGTGGGGTGCTGCGATGCAAGGCACATGGAACCCTTTTTTAATAAGTATTGAACCACCTGCTTTAGAATATGGATTAAAGCTAGCACCCCTTTATGATGGAGGTCTATGGCAAATAATTACGTTGTGCGCCTTAGGCGCCTTTGGAAGTTGGATGCTTCGAGAGGTTGAAATAGCCCGGAAACTCGGAATCGGATTGCATGTACCTGTCGCATTTGCAGTTGCTATTTTCGCCTATGTAACTTTAGTAGTTATTCGACCACTCTTGATGGGAGCGTGGGGCCATGCATTTCCCTATGGCATATTCAGTCATTTGGATTGGGTTTCGTATACTGGGTATCAGTACGGAAACTTCCATTATAATCCTATACATATGTTGGCAGTAAGTTTTTTCTTTACGACGACGCTAGCTTTGTCTTTGCATGGAGGTCTAATTCTTTCTGCATCTAATCCTGAAGATGGAGAGGAAGCTAAAACACCTGATCATGAGGATACTTATTTCAGAGATTTTATTGGTTATTCTGTGGGTACATTAGGTATTCATCGTGTAGGACTACTATTGGCTTTAAACTCTGGGTTTTGGTCAGCAATATGTATATTAATTTCGGGTCCATCTTGGTTGATGCCTGATGGCGAAAGTTGGATAGACTGGTGGGAATGGTGGCCAAATCTATTGACTTACATTGTGGGAGGCTAGAATGGCGGAATATCAAAATATTTTTACTCAGGTTCAGGTGAGAGGACCTGCAGAAGTAGGCATAGATCCTAATGGGTCTTTAGAAAGGGAACGGGGTGGCACACCAAGATTTTCAAGTTTGGCCGGCTGGCTCGGTAATGCACAATTAGGACCAATACACTTAGGTATGTTTGGCGTCATTTCAGCCTATCTATTTGCTGTCTGGTTTTTGTTAGTTGGTTTCAACATGTTGGGACAAGTAAACTATAATTATTATGAATTTGCGAAACAGGGCTTCTGGCTTGCTATGTACCCGCCGCCTGAAGAGTATGGATTATCCATGCCACCATTAAATGATGGTGGGCTATACATGATCGCAAGTCTGTGTCTTCTAATCTCGGTGATAAGCTGGTGGATAAGATCTTATTTACGAGCGAATGAGTTGGGAATGGGCAAACATATATGCTGGGCTTTTGCCGCTGCAATATGGCTATTTTTAGTGTTAGGGTTGTTTCGGCCACTTGCCATGGGTTCATGGTCTGAAATGGTTCCTTATGGAATTTTTCCGCATCTTGATTGGACAAATTACTTTTCTCTTAATTATGGAAATTTGTTTTATAATCCTTTTCACGCCCTGTGTATTGTGTTTCTTTACGGATCAGCATTGTTATTTGCAATGCATGGTGCGACTATCCTTGCAGTCTCAAGATACGGTGGCGATAGAGAACTCGAACAGATTTATGATCGTGGAACTGCGTCTGAGAGGGCAGCTCTTTTTTGGAGATGGACTATGGGCTTCAACGCTACGATGGAGGGGGTTCACAGATGGGCATGGTGGTTTGCTATACTGGTACCGATCACTGGAGGAATAGGTATATTATTGACTGGGACAGTAGTTGACGATTGGCGTGAATGGGCTGTAGTTCATCATTTTGCCACCGAGATAGATTATCAATACTCAGTGCCAGAGTGTTCAGAAATTTGTGAACGGTTGACTACGGCCAGATAGAGCTAAATAGTGCAAAGGGTGGCTTCAGCCACCTTTTGCTAATCAATACTTACCAATATACTCCATTAAAAAGGAAAAGTTGTAGAATGGCACTGGTTCTAGATGATGTGACATCTCCATCAGATATTAGGCGTCTGAGTGATGCCAAACTAAGTGAACTCGCTGATCAACTGAGAAATGAGACAATTTCGATTGTGTCTGAAACTGGAGGACATTTGGGTTCGAGCTTGGGAGTTGTAGAGCTTACAGTGGCAATTCATTCGGTTTTTAATACGCCTTATGATAAATTAATTTGGGATGTAAGCCATCAGTGTTATCCGCATAAAATTCTGACCGGAAGACGTGAAAAAATGCGAACCTTGCGACAAAAAGACGGTTTGTCAGGTTTTACAAAGAGGTCAGAGAGTGAGTTTGATCCCTTTGGAGCTGCTCATTCGTCAACGTCAATCTCTGCAGCACTTGGATTTACTGTAGCTAAAGATTTTGGAGAACCAACGGGAGACGCAATTGCCGTAATAGGCGATGGATCAATAAGCGCAGGAATGGCCTATGAAGCTCTAAACAATGCTGGTTCAGAGGGACGACGCATGTTTGTTATTTTAAATGATAACGAAATGTCGATAGCACCCCCAGTTGGAGCCATGTCGCAATATTTGTCAAATTTATACTCCAGTTCGCAATTATACTCATTAGCAGAAATAGCGGACGATTTTACAAAAGCTCTTCCGGCGCCTTTACGAGAAGGAGCTCGACGTGCTCGTAACTTGGTTACCGGTTTGACTGGCGGAAATACTTTTTTTGAAGAGTTAGGTTTTACCTATGTTGGACCAATTGATGGTCATGATATGTCACAATTGCTTCCAGTTTTGAGAGCGGTGAAAGCGAGATCAAAAGGTCCAGTTTTAATTCACTGTATAACAAAAAAAGGGAAAGGCTATTCTCCCGCAGAGACAGCGTCAGATAAGTATCACGGGGTAGCAAAATTTGATGTTATGTCTGGAGCTCAGCAGAAAAGTAAACCTAATGCTCCGTCGTATACTTCGGTTTTTGGCCAGGCGCTTTTAAAGCAGGCTGAAATGGATCCAAAAATTGTTGCTGTAACAGCAGCGATGCCTGCAGGTACGGGCGTTGATCTGATGGCAAAGAAATTCGCCTCAAGGGTATTCGACGTCGGTATCGCAGAACAGCATGCGGTAACTTTTGCTGGTGGCATGGCCGCTGGTGGTTTAAAACCTTTCTGCGCGATATATTCAACTTTTTTACAGCGTGGATATGATCAGATTGTTCATGATATCGCTCTACAAAATTTACCAGTTAGATTTGCTATTGATCGTGCGGGTCTGGTTGGATCAGATGGAGCGACTCATGCTGGGTCGTTTGATATATCTTATTTGACAAATCTACCAAATTTTATAGTGATGGCAGCCTCCGACGAGGCCGAACTAGTGCATATGGTTGCCACTGCGGCAGCTTGCGATAGTGGTCCAATAGCTTTTAGATACCCTCGAGGTGAGGGAGCAGGTGTAGAATTACCTGAGATAGGAATACCACTTGAAATTGGAAAGGGCCGTATCATCCAGAAAGGTGAGGAAGTTGCTATTGTAAATTTTGGTACACTTTTGCATGATGTATTTATTGCTTCCGAATTATTAAAAGCAAAGGGAATAAATATTACAATCGCTGATGCGAGATTCTCAAAGCCATTGGATACACAACTTCTTGAAAGCCTTGCGTCAACTCACAACGTTTTAATTACTATTGAAGAAGGTGCAGTAGGAGGCTTTGGATCACACGTGTTAAACTACTTAACAAACGCTGGTAGCTTGGATCATGGATGCAAAATTCGTACAATGACATTTCCAGATGAATTTATTGATCAGGCAAATCCAAAAGATATGTACATTCAAGCAGGATTGGATGCCGAGTGTATAGTTTCGACTGTTTTAGGATCACTTGGAGTACTGGATCTACAGAGTAGAAAAGCTAACTAGTCCTCTAAAAAATTAATTTTTTAAAATTTGATTTAAATGATTTGAAAGATATATCTTGAGCCAGGGTGTAAATTTTTTAGGCTCACTATGAACCTGCGCAACAAGAGAATTTATTGGTAACCATGTTGTGGCCATAACTTCATCTGGATTAGTACGGATTTTTAATTGGTCCTTATTATGAATGTAACTTACAAAGATGTCTACTAGTTCGTGTTCTATCATTCCGTTTCCTACGTCTGCTGTATATTCTATTTGATCTTTATAAAGTAGGTTTAAGTTTGTTATACCAAGTTCTTCATCAAGTCGTCTTAGAGCGCATTTTAAGGGTTTTTCGTTCCAGTCTGGATGAGTGCAGCAGGTGTTTGCCCATAATCCTGGAGTATGATATTTAGTTAGTGAGCGCTGTTGAATTAGAGTTTGATCTTTGCAAAAAACAAATACGGATATAGCTTTGTGCCTGAGCCCTCGCTCATGGACTTCGATTTTATTTACTGGCTTTAAGGTACCCTCTTTCCAGGCTGGGATTAAATTAGTCAAATTGTTGCCTTTATAATTCCTGTTAAATGTGCGACATTTTTAAACATAATTTTTATGTGGGCTAATGGGCGAGTTTTAGTCAGCTTTTTATTCATGTAAGCCTCAAATGTTAGCCTCTGGACATCTGTATCGTGGCACAATGTTACGAATCTTTCGCGTCGTTCATCTGATTTGTAATATGCATTCTGCATAGCTTCAAGAACTCTGAAAACTGTTTTATGATTTTTCATGAATCTTTTTCTTGCTAACTCAAGGTCGTTTTTGTTTTTTGATTTTAAGAAGGAGTCGGCCGCATAAGCTGCTTCTTGGCCGCCAACCATGGCATAGTATATTCCCTCACCAGATGATGGCGCTACAACTCCAGCAGCGTCACCAGATAATACTAAGTCTTTACTGTTGTCCCACTTCTCTAACGGTTTGAGGGGTATAGGGGCCCCCTCTCGTCTTATTGTTTCGCATTCGGCAAGGCCAGAAGACCTTCTAAGGGCAGTGGTTGCCTCCTTTAAATCAACACCATTTACGCCTGTACCCATGCCTACACTTGCAACTTTCCCATGTGGGAAAACCCAGCCATAAAAATCTGGGGAAATTTTTCCGTCATATATGACGTCGCATCTGTCAGGATCGTAAGAACTATTATTTGGCGCTCTTATAATTTCATGATAGGCGATTACATATGGTATTTCTTTGCCACCGGGCATTTCGGCTCTTGCTACTTTTGACCTGGCGCCGTCTGCACCAATAATACATCGAGTCTGAATGCTTTCCTCTAGACCAGACTTTTTGTTCTTATAAACTACTTTTGCTATTTTTTCAGTGCGGTCGATTCTGAGAAAAGTGCCGGTGTACTGTTTGGCTCCACTTGACTTAGCACGAGTTCGTAAAAACTCATCAAAGTTTTCGCGATCTATCATACCTACAAATCCATTCTCTATCGGCATATCTACTTTTCTGGCACTTGGCGAAATCATTCGAGCTGTTTTTATACGTGCTACGATTTGATCGTCTGGTATGTTGAAGTCAATTATCAGCCTTGGTGGAATTGCTCCCCCACATGGTTTAATTCGCCCAGCTTTATCAATGAACGCCACATTTCTATCCTTTTGAGCTAGCTCATGAGCTGCTGTTGCGCCTGATGGGCCTCCGCCTATCACTATAACATCGTATATCATAACTACTCCACCATTTTTAATGTTGTAAAACTAGTTTCTTCAATTTTCTTTTTCCGTATTCTAAGGCTAATTATCGCTGCAATCATAAATAGCAGTGCTTCTACTAAAAAAACGCTGGAAAAAGCAGTTTCAGTTGTTACTTCGAGAGACCGGATAATATCTAATAAACCGGTTCCTAGAAGACCTCCAAAGCCTGCTGCTATAGCTTGGGAGGCACCCCATATTCCCATCCTTGTTCCTTCCCTTTTTCTTTTTCCATTCCCTGCAAGTTGCATCATAGATCCTATTGCGGCAACAGCAAAAATGCCATTTGAAAAGCCTAAAAATATTACAGCATATTTAAGGGAAACTCCAAATTTAAATGTGCTTAAGCTACTAATCAAGGCCAGAGCTATAGCAGATGAAAAGCAACCAAATGCAACCCAAAAACGAAGTGTTCCTACTCTAAAAATTGACGCAAGAAGTCCAGTAATTATCATACCGACGAGAGCCCCTGAGTTTTGATAACCTGATAATTTTGTAGACTCTTTTACAGAAAAATCAAAAATTAGTCCGGCATATGGTTCCAAAATGAGATCTTGCATGTAGTAAGCAGTCATAGCGACAAACACGAAAATAGTGAATAGTCTTGTTAGCGGTTCTGCTAAAATCTCAAGAATGGCTCTTCGATAGAGACTTTTAGTAGAGGTTGAAGGAGGTGAAAGTGTAAATGCCTTTTTTTCTATTCCCCAGAGAGAAATTGCACTAACGATTGTAACTATTATAGATAAGTTTATTACAATAATCAATAAGCGTAAATGGGAATACGGTTCAAGTAGATCTCCAACAATAAATGCCGTTAGAATTGCGCCCATTATCATCATTAACCATGTGATAGTAGCTGCTAAGGCGCGCTGTTTTTCTTGGGTTCCGGTAGCTAACAATGCCAACAGGGAAGTACCTGATGCGCCAACACCGATCCCAATCAGTCCATAAGCGATTGAAGAGATAAATAATCCTAGTGAGAAATTTTTTTCAAAAACTATTATACCTACAGTGGCCAGAGTTGCTCCTATGCCTAGAATAGATAAACCGCCAATAATCCATCTCGTACGATTGCCTCCAATGTCTGAAAGCAAGCCCCAATTAGGCCTGGTAATTTGAATTGCATAGTGTAGGGCAATTAACATACCAGGTACAATTGCTAAAAGTGATAGTTCCACTACCATTATTCTGTTGAGTGTTGCATTAGTAAGGGCCAAAATCGAACCAAGTGCCATTTGAACCAGACCAATTCTTATTATTGAAATCCATGAGAAGTAAATCATAGCGAAACTATTGAACTTATACCAAGGGCGCTTAGCATCATTCCTAACACAAACAGAGTAACTCCCGTTTTATTATACCATGGCGCAAGTTTTTCTGGGTCAGTTAGCAATCGAGACATTGTAAAAATTTGTATTAACAAATTGATTGATAGAACACTAGCATAAGAATTTAAATTCCAGGCAATTAGTAAAAGAATAATAACTAATTGTGGTACTATCATAACAGTGCAGGCTACCCTAGCCGCATTTTTAGTACCAATCAAGACAGGTAAAGATTTTATTCCTGTTTGTTTGTCTCCGACCACAGCTTTAAAGTCGTTTAGAACCATTATCCCATAAGCTCCCAATGCATATAAAGAGGCTACTAAAATTATTTCGAATTTTGGGATTTTGGTTGAAAGCACTGCTGCTCCGGTAAACCATGGAAGGCCCTCGTAGCATAAACCAACCATCAGAGGCCCAAAAATTCCCGAGCGTTTTAATCGGAACGGTTCTACTGAATATAACCAGGCGCAGATTACGCCGACTAACGTAGCGTAAAAGCCCCACGTACCCAAAAAATAGCCTACACTGAGGCTTAGGACACTCATAAAAATAGCTATAAATAGTCCCCACTTTTCTGGCATTCTACCAGAGGGAATGGGCCTATTTGGTTCATTAATGGCGTCAACATGCCTATCGCACCAGTCGTTTGCTGCCTGGCTCATTCCACAAACGATTGGTCCAGCTAAAAGGACGCCGAGAACAATAAGCCACAGTCTTTCAAGTTCGATAGAACCCGAAGAGACGGCTCCACACATGAATGCCCACATTGGAGGGAACCATGTTATTGGTTTTATCAGCTCAAGAGCTGCTCGTGGAGACGGATAGGAGCGATTCTTAAAATTTGTTGTTAAACTCATCTGTCAATTTTTATTTACATTTTTTTATAACGCAAGTAATATTTTAAAAATCTTGGGTAAGAGTGCTTTGTGATTTAACTATTATTTTTTTAAATAAATTTAATTCCAGAATTTTAGAAAATAGGTATTGCCTGATCTTAACTCATCAAATCGTATTTGCGTAATTTCACATATAAACTCTGTCTAGATACACCTAGCATTTCTGCTGCAGCCACTCTGTTGTTCTTCGTCAGCTTTATTGCCGTTTCTATACAAAGTCTTTCGACGACATCGCTTGTGTCTGCTACAAGCTCTTTCAATGGTGCAGATCCAACAAGTTTCATTATATTTTCTAGAGCCTGCTTAGACACAGCATCATTACCGCTCTTTCCAGTTTCTAACCTAGATACATCTCTTATAACAAAACCTATCAAAGAACTTTTGTCTTTTGTAAGATGAGAAGATGAAATATGAATAGGAAGTTGCATACCAAATTTTGTCTGTAATTTAGTTGCGTAAAGCTGAATTTTGTTATGCTCAGTAATATTATTTAAGAGTACTTTAAGGTCAATAGACCCCTTCGCTAAAAAATTTGCGAATGACTTACCTTTAAGTTCATTAACATTCATAATATCGCATAAAGCCATAAAGCTTTCATTCGAATAACGAATGATTCCGTTTGAGTCAGTAAAGATTACACCGTCAGGCCCAGACTCGTATAGAGCCCTCAAAGATTCGTTTACCTCATCATATGTATGTAAATTTTTTAGATATTGTTTGATTTTGCAAAGTATCAGAACGTCGGTGTTGGCTCTAAATATTGTTGGCTCAATCATTACTTCTTTTGCGGAGTTCTTAATTGTTACTTTAATTGACGCACTAGAGGGTTGAATCGCCGTTGAGCGAAGGTTTTGTATAAATTTTTCATGATCTTCGGCTGTAAACAAACTTGCAAAATTACTATTCATTAGTCGAGTGTTGTCAGCTCCTAATATATGTGCTGCGATTGTATTTGTGTCAGAGATTCGGCCGGTGACAGAATTTACGAAAATAATTCCTTCAGTTGAAGTTTCAAGAATGACTCTGTAGCGAGTATCATAGCTACGATAACGCTCAAATTCTTTTTCCAAGGATAGTTGTGCGGAAACAAGTTGTTGCTGAATTTCAGAAATAGCTCTCAGATCACGTCCAATTAGCAGAAGTTTGTCGTCATTATCAAGCCTGTTAACTGCATAGCTCACAGGTATTTCAAATCCATCACACTTATCATAATGATTTAACTCGATAGCTCTATCAACTTTGGCATCCCCGTTCGAAAGTTTCGCTAGAATCGCAAGCACCTTTTCCTGGCTTTCGATAGTTAAAAAGTCATTGATGTTTTTTGTGCGCCACTGATCAAATGATTTAGAGTTTGATCCTCTGAGGTTCACATAAATCTCATGAATCAAGCCAGTAAGATCTATAACAATCCCAATATCCGACGAACTCTTGATTATTTCTTTGAACGTTTCCGGTTTGATATCCAGAATTTGCCCATCTGCTTTGAGGCTTTTTTCATTCTTACCCAAGGGCAGTACTCCGAAAATAGAGGTTTTGCAAGTGATGAGATATAATGTGTTATAAAAAGCAATTTGTCAAAGAAAAATGACATGCAATGTAAATATTTTATTACAAAAATTTTCTTATAACTTATGATCTCAGTTTGAACTTCTTCACTAAATTCCTGGAGACCAATGGCTAAAAGTTGATTTTAGATTTTTACCAAATCATTTTCAGAGGAAACAATATTTATATTGAAATATTCCAATGCATAAGAAGCACTATCAGTAATCAAGTCAACTTTTAAAACTTCTTTTAATTCATTGTTTGTTCTGGACAAGCTTCCGCCAAGTATTATTGGGATTTTAGGTTTAAGTATTGGTTTTAAAGTATTAACTAAATTGACAACACTTTTTAAAAATTTGGAGTCAGATAAAGAGATTCCTATCAGTTTAAAATTTCTAGCAGAGACCAATTTTCTTAAGTCATCCGCTGAGTACCCTATTGCTAGATAGGGAGACGCACCTAACTTCTGAAACTCTCTACTGATCATAGTTGCTCCAAAAGTATGGCACTCGCCTGGAGGGGTTGCGATTAATATTTCAGGACCAATCGACCTGCCAGCTGGATTTCCGATGTAAGAGCTTTCGAACGCCCTGGCCAAGTTCTGCAACCGAGTAGTTGCGATTGTTACCTCCGCAAAAGTTAATTTATCTTTAATCCACGAGTCACCTAAATTTCGTGCAATTTTTGGAAAATGGGTTTCAAACAGCTCTGCTATATTACAACAATTCTTTATCAAATTATTCACAATTTTAGTCGAGTTACTGTTGTCTTCTTCGAGAAGCGACTCTGTAAGACAGCAAAGTTGAGCCTCCAAGTCGATTTTCTTAGGGACATTAGTTTTGTGAGTATGCTTTGACGAGTTTAACAGCAAATTGGGTCTGGGATTCTCTGCAACTGTCGAGTATCTGCTATCATAACGTTTCATAATAGTTTTAGAACCTTAAATTTCTGTTAACCATCCTTAGAACTGGAGTCGTTGCTAGTTTTATGGATTAAATTCATATATAAAAATACAAGTGTCGTCCATCTTGACAGCTTTGTCAAAGATAAATGACAGCTTAACGAAAAAATAAGTTACAATTTTTTTTTTTTTTTGTTTTTCAGCCATTATTTTAAGAAACTTTACTCTTAAATGTGAAGATTTAAAAATATTCTTCAATAAAAACAAAGGTTTATTTTTCTTTTAAGATATGAAAACGACAAATTTGTAAAAATTCAAGTGTGTAAATTTATATTGACACATGCTGTCTTTTTAGTAGTCTAAGATCGGGAGTGCTAGAAATAAACGGGGATTCTCTATGCTTGATAAAGGCGGAAAAATTAAAATTGGGTACCAAATTTATACACCAGAAGAGCGTGTAAGGAGAGATGGTACTTTATGGACTGTTGTACAAGGTGTGCTCGCACCTGTTCAATTCGTTGTGTTTATCATTTCGTTGATCCTAGTTGTTAGATATTTTGTAACTGGCGCTGGATACGAGGTTGCTACTCTATCAATCGTTGCGAAAACATTTGTTCTATATTTGATTATGATAACTGGAGCAATTTGGGAGAAAGTAGTCTTCGGACAATATTTACTTGCGCCCAGTTTTTTTTGGGAGGACACTGTTAGCTTTTTTGTAATAGCAATGCATTCGGCCTATCTATTATTACTTTTAACCGATTTAGTTTCTGATGAGACGAAGCTTTTCGTTGCTTTATTTGCATATTTTCTATATTTTCTTAACGCTTTACAGTTTTTGATAAAATTTAGAATTGCTAAAACGTCTGTCGACAGCCCGGTGAGTTCCCAATCAGGAATTGCAGTATGAACGAGTTAGCAAACGTAACTGTTTCGGGAGGCTGCACAAACACTCCTATTCTGAAAGAAAGAGGGCAGCGTGAAGTTTTTTGCGGCCTCACAAGTATAATTTGGCTCCATCGAAAAATGCAGGATGCATTTTTCCTAGTTGTAGGGTCAAGAACATGTGCCCATCTTTTGCAATCTGCTGCCGGTGTCATGATTTTTGCCGAGCCAAGGTTTGGAACAGCGATTTTGGAAGAAAAAGATTTGGCAGGAATGGCGGATGCGCATGATGAGCTTGACAGAGAAGTGGCTACTTTGCTTTCACGAAGGCCAGACATAAAGCAACTATTCTTGGTTGGGTCATGCCCCTCTGAAGTAATTAAATTAGATTTGTCACGTGCAGCAGAAAGGTTGACGAAGTTTTATGCTCCTAAAGTGCGAGTTTTGAATTATTCGGGATCTGGTATCGAGACGACTTTTACACAGGGCGAGGATGCGTGTTTGGCTGCGATGGTTCCTGTTTTAGAGACTACTGATGAGAGGCAGCTAATTTTAGTGGGAGCTCTTCCAGATATCGTTGAAGATCAGTTTTTAAAAATTTTTTCTGAGTTTGGTTTAGTAAAAGTTAAAACACTGCCTGCACATAATAAAGAAAAAATACCGGCAATTGGTAAAAATACTAGTTTCGTGCTGGCTCAGCCATTTCTTGGAGAAACGGCTGAGGCGCTAGAGGGACGTGGAGCCAAACGTATTGTAGCACCTTTTCCATTTGGTGTTGAAGGTACAACTGGATGGTTACAAGCAGTAGCAAATGAGTTTAAAGTTGATGTTAAAGTTTTTGA
>MDTB01015893.1_pt1 | contig 64544 bp, 56 predicted proteins | sample 811161 | NCBI WGS metagenome assembly MDTB01 (sample SAMN05326650, study PRJNA326480) | marine metagenome | isolation source: seawater | place: Mediterranean Sea | collected 2009
ACCTATTTCACGGCCACTGCTTCCTGGCCGATCGATTACCCAAAAAGCATCATGCTGCATGCCAAGTGGTTGCCAGATCTTTGCAGACATGTAGTCGGCGGCATCCATTTTTGTTACGCGTGACAGTAATTCCAGAAGTATTTGCGTTTCCGCCGTGTTGTAGTTGAAAACCGTGCCAGACGGCGCGATGCGCGGAAACGCATATGCCGCTTCATAGGCGGTTTTATTGTTCAATATTACCGCATTCAATATCCAGTTCACCGTATCGTCCGCTGTCGCGTTAACGGGGTCGTCAAACTTGATACCAGACGACATTTGAAGCGCTTGCTTGATGGTAACACCCGCGTAGCCGGTATCTGCTAATTCGGGTAAGTAAGCCTCCAACTGGTCGTCTATGCTAGAAATCATGCGATCTTTTATGGCGAAGCCGATAAGTGTTGAAACAAAAGATTTAATAAGTGAATAGCTGGTAAAATGGCTATGCGGGCTGCTGCCCTCAGCATAATTTTCATAAACGACAACGCCTTTATGCATCACAATCAGACCAAGCGTTTCCATGTCGCGCATCATGTTATCGATGGTGTGCGTTTTGCCCTTGAAGGCGTACTCGAAACCCGTCAGAAAATCGGGATCACTATCAAATCTGAAGGTCTTATCGCCGCGAGCGATGATGCGGGTTGGAAATAATTCGCTTACACTGTCCGCAGTCCAAAGGATTTTCTCAGGGTCGGTCAGCGCCTCAAAACGTGCGAGAACATCATGTGGCGGCAAGTAACGTGCCGTCAGACCAAGTATGACCAGCGCGCCCAAAATGGCGGCGAACAGTATTTGCACGGTAAATTTCATGGGCGCATCATTGCAGGCTTCTGTCATTTTGTTAATGGCTATCGCCTGCCAATAATACGACGCGCGCTACACCGCACGCGCCGTGAAACGGCTTTCAACCTGTTTTAAGGCCGCCCAGATCCAGATCGACAAATTTACCGCCATCCTTTGCCAATTTTTCGAGTGTCTTGGCTGGCCTCACGGCCTCATTGTTTGCCGCCAAAGCCTGCATGGTCGAGAGAATTTTTTCAGCGCCAACAAGGTCGCCATAAAACATTGGCCCGCCCGTATCGCCGGGCCAACCATAACCAAATGACCAAATAACATCGATATCGCTTGGCCGTTGCGCTTTATTTTCTTCCATAATGACGAGTGCTTCATTGACCATAGGGTGCAGCAAGCGCGCCAAAATATCTTCCTGCGACAGCCCCGACGCACCCGCAGCGATGCCGGTCACGTCGGCGATAATCTCTTCGGTGATCTTGCTGGGATTGCGCTGACGGTTTTCGTCATAATCATAATAGCCTGCGCCCGTTTTTTGCCCCCGGCGATCCATTTCGCACAAGCGGTCGCGTATAGGATTGCCGGTGACAGCGCCTTTTTTCCAGCCAATATCAAGCCCCGCCAAATCGGACATTTGAAACGGCCCCATTTTAAAACCAAACGCGTTAAAGGCATTATCAACATCCCAAGGCAACACGCCTTGATTGACAAGATTTTGTGCTTCACGCTGGCGCGCGGCCAAAATGCGATTGCCAACAAAGCCTGGGCATACCCCGACCAATGTGGCAACTTTGCCAATGGTAACGGCAAGCGCCATGGAGGTTGCCACAACGTCATCTGCCGTGTGATCGGCGCGCACAATTTCCAACAGCTTCATAACATTTGCCGGTGAAAAGAAATGCAGACCGATGACATCTTGCGGGCGCGACGTGACAGCAGCAATCTCGTCAATATTTAACGCTGATGTATTGGTCGCCAAAATTGCGCCTTCTTTACAAATATCATCAAGCCTGGCGAAAATCTGCTTCTTTAGATCCATGTCTTCGAACACAGCCTCAATCACCAGATCACAATCAGCTAGCGCGTCTATAGCCAATGCTCCGGTGATGCGGTCCATGCGGATATCGACCTCTTCTTGGGGAAAGCGTCCACGATCGGCGGAACGCTGATAATTGCCACGCACGACGCCAAGCCCACGGCTCAGTGCATCTTCCTTGGTTTCAACGATAGTGAGGGAGATGCCGGCGGTCGCAAAATTCATGGCGATACCACCCCCCATTGTGCCAGCGCCAATAATGCCAACTTTTTCGATAGGCCGAAGTGCCAGATTTTCCGGCAAGCCATCAATCACCCGCGCCGTCTGGGTGGCTTCATTCATATAGGCTACTGCATCGCTCATTTCGGTCTCCCTTATAAAACTTCCCACAAATTTCCCCTATTGTGTCGCCTGCGCAGCTTTGCTTCAAGTCTCAAGGTATTTGGTGAGATGGGTATTTGGTGAGATGGGCCACCACTGGGTTAATGGACCATAGTCTACTATGGAAAGCGTACGCGATATTATTTAGGTTATCCCTATCCAACGCGCGCAGACAAAGTTGAACAGGGAAAATAGAGCATGACCATGCAATTCGATGATGTGATCCAAGGCCGCCGTAGCATTCGCGGATACAAACAAGAGCCGGTGCCCAAGGCGCTGATAGAAGAAATTCTCGCGCTGGCAATGCGCGCGCCGTCATCAATGAATACCCAGCCTTGGAATTTCTACGTGATATCGGGCGCACCGCTAGACCGCATTCGCGCTGGCAATACCGAACGCAATCTGGCCGGTGTGCCACATTCGCGTGAATTTCGCATCGGGGAGGCATTCGGCGGAGTGCATCGAGATAGGCAGGTTGGCGTGGCCAAGCAATTATTCGCCGCCATGGGCATTGCCCGCGAAGACAAAGACGCCCGACAAGACTGGGTGCTGCGCGGCTTCCGCCAGTTTGATGCGCCGGTATGCGTGATTGTCACTTATGACCGCGTGCTGGCCGATAGCGACGACACGGCGTTTGATTGCGGCGCTGTAACGACCGCGTTGGTAAACGCTGCTTGGTCGCGGGGTCTCGGCGCGGTCATTAACAGCCAAGGCATCATGCAATCCCCGGTTGTACGTGAACATGCTGGCATAGCCGATGACCAAGTGATTATGAAGGCTGTTGCGCTGGGCTGGCCGGATGATGACTTCCCAGCCAATGCCGTCGTTTCCGAACGCAAGGCCGTTCATGAGGCTACTGTTTTTGTGGGTTTTGACGATTGACGCGCGAGCGATTTAAAGCATTTAGACCTTCTTAACTACGCCCAGCGTGCCTCACAGAACGCGTGCCGAGACTTGCCGAAGGCTGGTCCAAATCTTGCGCAAACTCTGTCAAAAGCTTGCCTCAGGAAAAACTCTAGGGTTAAATCATCGGGTTTAGTGGAGGGACTAAAAATGAAATATCAATTATTGATCAATGGCGCACTTGTTGACGGCGCCGGAAGCATGCCAGTTTTAAATCCGGCAACCGAAGACGTATTGGCGGATTGCCCAACAGCCTCACCTGCCCAGTTGGACGAAGCGGTCGTCGCAGCGCAGACCGGTTTTGAGGTTTGGAAAAACACACCGCTCGATACACGACGTGCCAAGCTGGGTGAGATCGCCGATATCATCGAAGCCAATGCCGACGACCTGGCACGCATACTTACCCAAGAGCAAGGCAAGCCGCTAGAGGATGCAACGGGCGAAGTGATGGGCGCATCGATGTTCTTCCGGTATTTCCAGTCACTCGATTTGCCAGTGGAAATCCTTGAGGACACGGATACACAGCGTGTCGAAATTCATCGCAATCCGCTGGGCGTGGTGGGTGCCATCATTCCGTGGAATTTCCCGATTATTCTGTTGGCCTTTAAATTGCCTGCCGCTCTGCTGGCTGGTAATGCGATTATCATCAAACCGGCCCCGACGACGCCGCTATCGGCGTTACATTTAGGTCGCCTAATCGCCGATGTCTTACCAGCTGGTGTAGTCAATATTATCGCCGACAATAATGATCTCGGCGACAAAATCACGACCCATACGGGCATCAGCAAAATCTCGTTTACGGGGTCGACAGCCACGGGCGCGCGCGTCATGGCTTCGGCCGCCAGCACGCTGAAACGCATCACGCTGGAACTTGGCGGCAATGATGCCGGCATCATCATGGATGATGTGGATGTCGACGCGATTGCCCCGCAGATTTTCCAAGGCGCGTTTGGCAATAATGGCCAGATCTGCATCGCCATGAAGCGGGTTTATGCACATGAGTCGATCTATGACCGACTGGTCGAGCAGTTGGCAAAACTGGCTGACGAAGCCATTGTCGGCAATGGTCTCGAACAGGGCACTCAGCTCGGACCGCTGCAAAATAAAATGCAATTCGACAAGGTCAAAGATTATATCGAAGATGGGCGTGCCAATGGCACGATCGTCGCTGGTGGTGACGTGCCCGATGGCAAAGGCTATTTCATTCCGCCAACGATTGTGCGCGATATTGACGACGACAGTCGGCTGGTCAGTGAAGAGCAGTTTGGCCCGGTTCTACCGATCATTAAATATGACGATATCGACGACGTCATCGAACGCGCCAATAATTCCGATTACGGTCTTGGCGGCTCGGTCTGGTCATCTGATACGGAACGCGCCTATGAGGTTGCCAAGAAGGTTGATAGCGGCACGATCTGGATCAACAAACACGCTGATCTGCAACCCCATGTTCCATTTGGCGGCATCAAGACATCGGGCATTGGCACCGAGCTTGGCGCCGAAGGCCTGAACGAGTTCACGCAACGCAAGGTTATTAATGTCGCCAAATAAGAAAATGCGACATTGTGATTAAAAGGCGCTCTTCGGAGCGCCTTTTTTTTGACTAGAACGCTTGCTTCGATATTTAATTCATGTTAACTGACCGCCGGTCATTTATTTTCTATGGAGGAGTTATCTCATGAACGCACCGATCAAAGACTTTGTAGATGCAGATACCAGGCAAAACATGCTGACGACATTACAAGCGCAGCGCGATAGCTATATCGCTGAAGGATACGTATCTGCCGAAACCCGCATTGACCGTATTGATCGCGCGATTGATATTTTGGTGACGCATGCTGAAGCCATTAGCGCAGCCATGAACGATGATTTTAGCTGCCGCCCCCGCCAGACCAATCTAATGACCGATGTCACCGGCTCAATCGAATGTCTCAAACACAGCAAAAAACATCTCAAAAATTGGATGAAAAGCGAAAAGCGGCCGACCATGTTCCCGCTTAATTTACTCGGCGCACGTTCGCAGATATCGTATCAGCCAAAGGGTGTCGTTGGGGTTATCGCGCCGTGGAATTTCCCATTTGGCATGGTTTTTGAGCCGCTTGCGGGCGTGCTAGCCGCAGGCAACAGAGCTATGATCAAGCCGTCCGAATTTACCCCGGCGACTTCATCAATCATGGCTGAAATTATTGGCAGTGCTTTCGACCCAAGCGAGCTTGCGGTTTTCACCGGCGGCCCCGAAGTCGGTCAGGCTTTTTCCACTCTGCCATTTGATCATTTGATTTTCACCGGCGCAACCAGCGTCGCCCGCCACATTATGTCTGCCGCCGCTGATAATCTGGTACCTGTCACGCTCGAATTGGGCGGGAAATCACCAGTCATTATCACACGCAGCGCAGACATTGGTGAGGCGGTGGAACGCATCATGGTGGGCAAGATGCTGAACGCAGGGCAAGTGTGCATTGCCCCTGATTATCTGATGGTGCCGGAAGAAGCACTCGAGCAGGTTATCGAAAAAGCGACCAAAATCGTCGGGGACATGTACCCCAAAATTTTAGACAATAAAGACTATACGGCCATGGTAAACGATCGACATTACCAACGCATTTCGGCAAACCTGGCCGACGCCGAAAAGCGCGCAATCCGCACTGTCACCATTAATCCGGCGGATGAGGATTTCACCAAAAACCCGAGCCAGAAAATCGCACCGACCTTGATCATCAACCCGGATGATGAGGCCATGTGCATGCAAGACGAGATTTTCGGACCGATTTTGCCGATCAAAACCTATAAGAATTTTGAAGAGACCATTAGCTATATCAATAATCGCCCACGCCCCCTGGCAGCTTACTTTTTTGGCAAAGATAAAGCCGAGGAGGAACGCTTCTTAACAGGCACCACATCGGGGGGTGTATCGATCAATGATGTGATGTTCCACATGTTGCAAAAAGATCTGCCCTTTGGCGGTATTGGCCCCAGCGGAATGGGCGCTTATCACGGCATTGAGGGGTTTAAAACCTTCAGTCATGCCAAAGGTATTTACCGCCAGCCAAATCGGATTCCTTTTGCCAAGCTCGCCGGGTTCATGCCGCCCTATGGTGATGCATCTGAAAAAACTATCCGCCAAAAGGTCAAGAAATGAGCCCCGAACTTAATCGGGCACGCACCCAAGACCAGAAACTTTTCCGGCGTCAGCAAATATTGGACGCGGCGCAAGCGCATTTCAAAGATGTGGGATACGAAGCATTTTCAATGGCTAATTTGGCGAAATTATCCGGTGTCGCCAAAGGGACGTTATATTTGTACTTCACCACACGCGAAGAAGTGTTTCTGGCTCTATATGGGCAAAGTCTGGTTCGCTGGAGCGAAGCTTTCATTTCCGGTCTGCCCGCCGCTATGCATGATCGCGATTACTGCCAGCGCCTCCACAGTACCGCCATGGCCGATGAAGGGTTTGTGCCCCTACTTGTGCGTCTTGAGCACATTATCGAACATAATGTTTCCTTTGCCCGCCTTATTGAATCCAAGCGCTTGTTCGCCAAGCGTCTTGGGCACGTCGCCGAGGCCAGCGCAACGGTGCTTGGCTTGACACAGACCCAAGCGCAAGCGCTGGTGAAAGCCATGGGTGTGCTGCTGGTTGGCGTTTCCGGCGCCGATCAAGGCCCGAACCTACAAGGCGAGAGCGTGCCGCACGATGTTCAAGAGTTTATCGATGGCTTCGCCTCGGAAAAATTATTCGTAACAAATGCCTGCTTCATCATCCGCGGCATCCGCGCCGATGATGGCTCAACGGCTTGAATTCTGACAAGGAAATCCCAATGCCCATAAACCGACAATGGCTATTAGCTGCCCGCCCTGACGGGCTGATTGGCCCGCAAAACTTTACCTACACCGAAACCAGCGTGCCAGAAATTGGCACGGAGGAAGTGCTAGTTAAAAATCTCATGCTGTCGTTTGACCCGACGCAACGTAATTGGATGGTCGACCGTCCTGGTTACCTGCCCCCTGTGGAGATTGGCGCACCGATGCGGGCAGGCTCGGTGTCACAAGTGGTGCAATCCAAACATCAGGATTTCGCTATAGGCGACTTAGTGCAAACAACCGGCTGCTGGCAAGATTATGCAGTTGTAACGCCAGGCAAAGGCCCGATGGGTGTCAATAAATTACCACCCGGCGTATCACCGGAAATGATGCTGTCCATCCTCGGCATTACGGGCATGACGGCTTATTTTGGTCTCATGGATATCGGCATGCCGAAAGCCGGGGACACTGTTTTGGTTTCCGGCGCCGCCGGTGCTACCGGATCAGTTGTAGGTCAAATTGCGAAGCTGAAAGGTTGCCGCGTGGTTGGCATTGCTGGCGGTCAAGAAAAATGCCGCTGGCTGAGCGAAAAAGCCGGATTTGATGCTGTCATTGATTACAAATCTGAAGATGTTTCTGCCCAAATCGCCCACCACTGCCCTGATAAATGGGACATATTTTTCGACAATGTTGGCGGTGATATATTAGAAGCGGCCCTCAACCATATTAACCTCTACGGCCGCGTCGTGCTGTGCGGGTCCATTTCCACTTATAATGCCAAGCAGCCCGAGCCAGGCCCGAACAATTTGATGGCACTTGTCACTAATCGCGGGCGCATGCAGGGCTTTATTATTCTCGACTTCCTGCCGCGCGCCATGGAGGCCATTGAGCAGCTTATGGGCTGGGTCGCTTCTGGCGACATTGTTTACGAGGTCGATATGGCGGAGGGTTTTGAAAATATCCCCATCACCATCCAGCGGCTTTATACTGGGGAAAATTTCGGCAAGCAATTACTGAAAATTGCGGACCCAGCATAACGCTATTGTGTTTGGCCTGGTTCTGATCGCCAAATTCTGCTGGTCAGGTCTACCTGCCAGGCCTGCTAATCAATCACACTGGTGCGCAAAACACCCAGATGTGAGCCATAAGAAAGTACGCGATCACCGGCGCGCAAATACGCCCACGGCATCCAAATATTTGGCAACTGGAACGCCACCCCTTCGGGCGTGCCCAGCAGCACAGCCGTGCCCTTTTTGAGGCCAGAGCAATCAGCTATGTTAACCGTCCCGTTCCGCTGATAAAATTCTTCATCACAAATTGAGATCGCTCTTTGCGCGATAGCAGGCGCATCCCAAATCATCAAGGAGGCACTGTCACGCTGGCGAAGGCGGCCATTTACGCTCAAGCCTAATTCGATCTGATTGTAAAAATCGGCTTTTTGGGGCACGACCAAAATGGCGCCCACCGGCAACATTTGATCGCCTCCCTTGGCGTCGGGAAATCCTGTCAGACCCATGGGTTTGTCCATATCTATCTTTTGCACCAGCGCCCAGCGGTCGGTTAGGTCATTGCATAATACGAAGGCGAACCGGCCCATTTCACCAGGTTTGATATCATCAACCGCAACGCCGCATAACTCGACCTCGTAGTCCAATCGACCCCGCCGCGCCACCGACGCATCCCACGGTGTTGGAACGGATAATTTGGGAAACAAAAATGGCCCATCATCGAGGCCCGTTTCTTCGGCATGGGCTTTGAAGTTCACGCCGGCCGCGATAATGCGCGACGGCGTGTCAAATGGCACACCCAACTCATCCCAGGCGTAGGTTGCGCTTTGGCTATCCAGAAGCACTTCGAGTGCAGCCTCACCGAGCACTGTGACATAATCGAGCGGCCCATCATTTTGCACACCTGTGGCGACCCCAAGGTCAACCCCGCTAATGCCATCGCGGTTCATTTCGGTAACCAACAGACTTTTACCATCGCGCGTGCGTGCAAAACTTAATGCCTGTGTGGTGGATGCCAGTTCAAAAGCGGCAGCAGGCGCTTCGCTCATTTGCTCTTTAAAAATTGGGCGGGAAACATAAAAACTCTGCCCCACAAACGCGATGATTATGACCGAAAAAAATGCGATGAATATTCGTAGCAACGTTTTCATGTGCCTAAACCAAAATCAGACCTGTGGTGTTCAAGACACTCATCAAGCAAGCGCCAAAAAAGTTTGTGTCGACTTTGAAAACCTTATCGCCGAACGTCCAGATTATCGGCTTAATACCATTTTCATCCGCCAACGCGCCTGCGAACATAGGCATGACGAGCACGGTGGCGAAAAATGACCCAATCCAGATATAATTCATCAGCGCACCAAGCATCAGATCGCCCGTGCCCCAGATGAAATACAAGGTCAATATCGCTAACGCCGAATTACCAAATCCCTGCCACACCACATGGAAGCGCGCGTGGGCTGTCCATAACGGATTTGTGGCATGCGTTTTATTAAAATCAGCTACCGCCGGGCCGATCATAATCATCACGGCGACGAGACTCACCAGCCCATACCCGATTAAGTTTGTATCCATTTTCCGCTCCTTAAATCAGGCCCGCATAAGAACCACCGTCTAACTGTAAATTCTGGCCGGATATAAAGCCGGCCTGTGCCGAGCACAAAAAAGCGCACGCATCGCCAAACTCATCCGGCTTGCCAAGGCGTCCAGCGGCAATGGTGGCTTCCATTTCGGCGCGTGCTTCTTCGTATGTGATGTTTTTAACCGCCATAGCAAGCTCGGCCATTTGCTGTTGACGGGCTGTGTCAAAACGTTCGGGCAGCATGTTGTTGATGGTCACATTGTCTTTGGCGACTTCTTTTGACAGGCCTTTGGCAAATGCCGTTAACCCCGAACGCGCCGCTGTCGACAGTCCCATATTCGGATGTGGGGACTTCACCATCGCAGAAGTAATGTTCACAATGCGGCCAAACTTGCGCGCGCGCATGCCATCAATGACGGCGCGGATCAGCAAAGCCGGTGCAACCATGTTTGATGTTAGCGCCGCACCCCACATGGCTTCATCCCATTGCTGATAGGTGCCTGGCGGTGGCCCATTGTTATTATTGATCAAGATATCGGGGTCTTTGCATGCCGCGATTAATGCGTCACGGCCAGCTTCGGTATTCAAGTCTGCCGACACTCCAGACACGTTTTCATTTATCTCACTCAGTTCGACAACGGCTTTTGCAAGCGTTTCTTCGTCGCGTCCATTGATCACTACATGCGCGCCTTCGCGTAAAAGTGAAGCTGCGCACGCATAGCCCAGACCGCGCGACGAGGCGCAGATCAGTGCCTTTTTGTTTTGCAATCCTAAATCCATCACTCTTCCCTTCGGTTTGCGCGCGCCCGTATTAAGTGGCGAGGCCATAAGCTAATGCGGTCTTTAAACAGTCGGTCACGGCTTGCGCGCTCAGTCCTTCATGCGTAAAGCGCGCTGCAATATGCCCGTCCGGGCGCACCAGCAAGCCTGCCAAATTTTCATCGTCTGCTGCAAACCTTACGCTCAGACTTTCACCGACCGACCAAAATGCGTCCTCATCTTGCAGTATCGTCACCCCCGACACAGCTGACGCACCGGACACATTGTCCAGTTCAGGTCGCATTGCGGTCGCACTTAGTAACAGCGTAAAACAGTTTGCCGGCATAAGCTGCGTGAGTGAATTGCTCTGTCCAACCTGCTCAATTTCGAGATGCGGCACCGCATCACCGCGCCGATAGCTTGGTTGGTAGTCGTTAACCGCACGACCCGTATCATCATGGCCGCCATAGCTATATCCATATTGCAGGCGCAAACTGTCAAAATGTAACTTCTGCGCTTCAATAGCGGCAGTCAATTCGGGTAATGCTTCGCCATCGGCACTGGCCTTGGCACAAATATCATCGAAATGATTCATCATGTTCTCCGGATCTGGCCCGAGCAAGTACATGACCAACTCAATTATCTTCATCGCGTTTTCGAGGCTTTGCGCACTATTGATCTCAGCGGCTGGTTTGCGTTCAGCTTCATAGCTATCAAGCAGACTATCGGGCGCAGCACCGTTCTTCACAGCAGCAATTTTCCAAGCAATATTCTGCGCGTCGCCAATCCCTGTGTTCAAACCCAACCCGCCAGCCGGTGGGAACCGATGGGCAGAATCCCCAACCAAAAAAACACGGCCTTGACGATAACGCTCAGCAACTTGCGATGTCATTACCCACGGGCTGACATTGTGGAGAGTGAAGGCAACATCTTGCGACCCGAGCGCGTCGCGGATAAGCGTGTGGCAGCGCGCGTTATCAAAATGGGCAAGATCGTGCATATCCGGCGGGCAACTATGCATCAACACCCAATTATCACCATCATCGTAGGAGATCAGCGTGCCACCGCCAGTGGGCGCCATCAGCCAGTGCAACACCCCCGGATGTGTGCGCGTAAGATGCGATAGATCGGCATGAAAATGCAGCGTCATAAATGGTTGGATCGCGTCCGGGCCGATCATAGCAATGCCGAGATCTTCACGCACATGAGAGGCCGCACCATCAGCCGCGAGCAAATAATCAGCCTTGAGCGTGTCTGTGTCGCCCTGCGCCATCTCAACATGCACCGTCACGTTTTTATCATTCTGCTCGACGCCCTTATAGGTAATGCCGCGCCGCAAATCGATGCGGCGGTTTGCGAGAACATGACTTTCCAAAATAGCCTCGTAGCGTGGCTGCGATATATTGGCGAGCCGGTGGCTCACAATTTTTTCCACGCCATCATCTTGGCGTTCATAATCAAGACTTCCCAGATGTGCGCCAGCCAGTGTCGACCAAAACTGAACCTTACCGCCGAGAGAAACCGGCAAAGCGGCGTCATATATTTCCTGCGGATCAACCCCGACACTGCGCCCGATTTCAATGGTTTTGCCATTGACAGCGTGGGCGCGCGGCACAGGATTAATCCCGCTGCGGCGTTCAATGATAACCGAGCTCAGACCTTGTTGTGCGAGCAATAGCGCAGACAACATCCCTGCGGGACCTGCACCAATAATTATGACATCACTCATCTGGCGTCTCCACCTATCGCGATCACCTGCCGACGCCGCCTAACTAATCGAATACCGAACCCAACAATGCTAGCAACAAATCCGAGAACAAGGGCCAGAAACACCCAACGACCAACGCTGTGGATCAGTATTTCGATCAGCAGAAACCGAGCTTCACAATCCCATCCGCATTTGCCGACATAGACGCCACGAATGCTGCGCTCAAGCGGCGGCGCGGGCGCAATCACCCCTACTTGCTCAGCGAACTTGTCATAGTCCGCAAGCAGGCGCGTCGCAATCTCAGGGTGCGTTTCGACCAGATCAATGGTTTCGCCCGGGTCGGATTTCAAATCGAACAACTCTGGGTCTCCCGTACTGAAAGGTGGAAGTAAGCGCAATAGTTTCCAATCGCCATCACGAACCATCATATTCCCGAACAGCTCCATCACGATGGGCGGGCGCGGTGCGTTTTGCGCTCCCTGCCAAAGCGGGACCAGCGATATACCACGGGGTTTGGGTTTGTCGGCATAAAGCGGCAGGGTCGCGGCATCGATATTGGCGAGTTGATAAAGACTGGGGGCAATATCGGATACATGACCGGGGGCATGCGCAATGCGTCCGGCGGGCACGCGTGGCCCTGCGATGATTAACGGTGTGCGGATGCCCCCTTCAGTAATCATCGCCTTGAATAAGCGATTGGGACCGTTCAATACAGCCGCCCACTCCGCCGAAATGAAAGTATGCGACCCCATACGTCCGGCGTCTGACGGGTCCATTTTCCGTTCCGTGTGCAACCACTCGCGCGACGTGCCTGGATAGTTTAATGGCGTAACGGCCGAAGCGCCATTATCTGACATAAAAATAACATAGGTGTTGTCCAACTCGCCCTGCGTGGCCAAATAATCCAGCACCCGCCCGATATTCAGATCCAAAATCTCAACCATGGCTGCGTAAATCTCGACCGGACGGGCATCGATGCGGCGTTCTTCAGAACTGCGCTCAGACCATGGTTTCTTGCGACCCGGCACAAGCGGGGGCAAAGCCAAAGGCGGTGGTATGTCTGCGCCTTCAGGAAACAGACCTTTATCGCGCAGTGCCACCATGCGCCGCGCGCGCACTGCTTCGGGGCCGGCGTCAAACACGCCGCGATAAGCCTCTAGCCAATCATCGGGCACTTGCAACGGGTCATGGGGGGCGGTGTAGGCGAGGTAGGAGAAAAATGGTTTGCTGCGATCACGCTGGTCGAGAAATTCCAACATTTTGTCGGTGTAGTTGGTGGTTGAATAAAACCCTGCAGGCAGTTTTTCGACTGGCTGACCATCCTCAAAGTAAAACGGTAATTCCACCGGATTGATTTCAAGCATGTCTTCGAAATGGCTGGCACCCCCTTCGCGTAGAATAAAGCTCCGCTGAAACCCACGTCTGTGCGGCGCTTGTGTGTCATCATGCCCAATATGCCATTTGCCGCTGATCATCGTTTGATACCCGCTATCGCCGAGCGCTTCGCTCAGGGTCACCACGCCGTCATGCAACTGACCGCCGTAGGCAATCGCGCCTTTTTGACTTTCGGCCTGCTGTTGATGCTGGGTACCCAGCCCCGCTTCATGGCTCGACAAACCCGTCAGCAACATAGCGCGGGTCGGCGCGCATGTCGGTGCGACATAGAAATTGCTCATAAGCATACCGCGCGCGGCCAGCGCGTCCAAATTCGGTGTACGGATTTGACTGCCCATAACCCCTAAATCAGCCCAGCCCAAATCATCTGCCAAAATGACCAGAAAATTGGGTCTCTCAGTTTGGGATACATCTGCTTTGGCCGGCGTCAGCGCAGGCAGAGCTATGGCGACCAACAGCCCGAAAGCCGAAAGGGTTGCGTTGGTTAGGTTGAACTTTAACGCAAAATTCGGCAGGTAATCACGCCGAAGATAGTTTAGGGAATAACGCATACAATGGTCCGTTCATTTGATCGCATCGGATCGCGGCGGTGTCATGTCGCTAATCATATCGGTGATTGTTTCTTCCGGCATGACATCTCCCCAGATGCAATTTTATGTCGCGGCCAAAGCGTCCCATATTGAAATTGAGAGAACAAGAACGAAGATGCCAGCATGGTCAAATGTGACCGCACAAGGTTTTATGCAAGGGTCATAGTGTACCTTGTGCACAAGGCGGCTTTACCGGCGGGCTAAAGCGTTTTATTTTGCGAGAATGAAGTTAAATGATTTAGTTTACACGCTCGGTGCTTTTTTGATGGCACGCGATGCGGCACCCTTTATTCTTGGCATTTCCGGCGGACAGGGCGCGGGAAAATCAACGCTTTGCGAGGCGTTGACCGAAGCACTGGAAAAAGAGGGAAAAACCGCTCTCACATTGTCACTTGACGATTTTTATTTACCGAAATCTGACCGCCAGCACCTTGCGCGCACCATACACCCGCTATGCGCCACGCGCGGTGTTCCGGGCACGCATGATGTCGCGTTATTAGCCGACACGTTGCGCAACATCAAGCAAGTTTCGCCAGCGCGCGCCATGCATCTACCGCGATTTTCCAAGAGCCATGATGACCGCCTGCCCAGTGGCGCGCATCGTGAGATTATCGCGTGTCCAGATTTTATTTTTCTAGAAGGCTGGTGCGTTGGCGGCCACGCAGATTGTGTAGAAGAGAGTCCACAAAATAGCTGGGAAGAAGCTCACGACCCTCAAGCTATCTGGAAAAAGTGGTCGCGCATGCATGTCGGCGCATATCAACCCATATGGGATATGTGCCACGCCACGCTTTTGCTGCGCCAGGAAAACTTCGAGGCCGTTATTGATAGCCGATGGCTTCAAGAACAAGGCAACGCACGCGCCAGCGGCGTCTGGCAATTTGCCGACCGTGCCGCGGTCGCAGAATTTTGCGCACATTACAAAAGCTGGACGCTCGGTATTTGGGAAGACTTAACACCGCGTGCGGATTTTGTTATTAGCCGCAATGCCGACTATGATTATCACCCGCTAAAGGTTATGAATAAATTTTAATTTGAGGCGTTTGGCCCGTGTTGCGTGAAATTCTATCCCATCACATTGAACTGATTTATCCAGATGCAGACGCGCGCACCTTGAGTGCACGAATTTGCGATGCCTTTTCCCTCGCACCTGATACACCTACGCCAGCTGAAAAGCGCGCCGCAAAAGCTGAGCTGCCATGGTCCGAAGCCGATAGTTTCCTCATCACATATGGCGATACTATTTTGTGCGATACCCAGCGCCCGCTTCAGAACACGTTGAATTTTCTGGAGGGACATTTGGATAGCGTCGTTAATGGCGTTCATATTTTGCCATTTTTTCCCTTTACCTCAGATGATGGCTTCGCGGTTAGCGACTATGATGTTGTGCGCCCAGATCTCGGAGATTGGGAGGATATCAGCCAAATCGGGAAGCGCTTCCGGCTGATGTCGGATGTCGTAATCAACCATGCATCGGCGGGCCATGTCTGGTTTCATCAGTTTCTTGACGATAAAGCACCGGGGCGCGATTTCATTAAAACCGCAGCGCCGCATGATGATGTGAGTGGTGTTGTCAGGCCACGCCCCTCGCCGCTGCTATACGCCCATGAAACGGCAGCGGGTGAGAAACTGGTCTGGTGCACATTCGGGCCCGATCAAGTTGATCTGGATTTTTCCAATCCTGATCTCTTATGCGAGTTTATTCGCTTGCTCCGCTTTTACATCGATAAGGGTGTGCGCGTGTTCCGGCTCGACGCTGTCGGGTTTTTGTGGAAGCAGCCCGGCACAAGCTGCCTACATTTACAGGAGACGCACGAGATCATCAAAATGATGCGCACTTTGATCGATCATTTGGAGAATAATGTTTGGCTAATCACTGAGACCAATGTGCCCGCACATGAAAATCTGGAATATTTCGGCAATGGTAACGAAGCCCATCTGATTTACAATTTTAGCTTGCCGCCCTTGCTGGTACATGCCTTGCTCACGGGCCGCTCGACTTATTTGCGCCGCTGGATGATGAGCACGGCCCCCACACCAGATGGCTGCACATTACTTAATTTTTCAGCCAGCCATGACGGTATCGGGCTGCGCCCGGTTGAAGGTCTGCTGCCACAGGAAGAAATTTCCCGCATGACCGAAACCGTGCAGAGTTTTGGTGGCCGCTTAACCATGCGCAGTTTCGGTGAGCGCAATGTGCCATATGAAATGAACACCACATTATTTTCGGCCCTGAACGGCACAGTTAACGGCCCCGACACGCATCAAATCGACCGCTTCATCGCCTCACAAACAATCATGATGTCGCTTGAAGGCATTCCTGCTTTTTATGTGCAAAGTTTTCTGGCTGCCGAAAACGACGAAGCGCGTGCACAGCAGACCGGGCAAAACCGCTCACTCAATCGCACGCAATGGCGCGTGGATGATATTAATGATCAGCTGGCTACGGGAGATAGCACCATGGCGCAAGTATTTTTCGAGTTGCGCCGGCGCCTCAACATTCGCAAACAGCAAAAAGCGTTTCACCCCGACGCGACGCAATTCACCTTGCACATAAAGCCCGGCATGTTTGGATTCTGGCGCCAAAGCCTTGATCGGCGTCAGTCGCTTTTTGTGGTAACAAATATTACACCGGACGAGAAAAAATTGAGCCTGCGCGATATGAACATTTTCGCCGATATGCAGTGGATTGATTTGCTGAGTGGTGTGCCCGTCAATGCGGAAGACGAGGAGGTCGAACTAGCGCCCTATCAAACCGTCTGGATTTCCAATAAAAGCGACGCCCATAAAAGCGCCGATACCGATTAAGACACGCTTTCATTATCCATGCGCACCGCTTCAGCATAGCGCACCAGAAAATCTGGCGACGCAGCATTGACGCGGTTCCAACTCGGCAGAAACGGCGTTTCCATCGGGTTGGTGAGATATGTCTCGCCCGCGACCATTATGTTCTTAGCAAACAACTCAACCGCAGCTTCTTCGGCGTGGCGGTCAAGCGTCAGCCCATTCATCAGTGCATCATTGTAATAACTATCTATGCGGTCGAGCGCCTCGCGGAAATATGTTGCTTTCACGGTGCGGAATTTTTCCGACGAGAAAATTTCGCCATCGGTAGCAAGCTTACGAAATATGGCCTTGGAGATATCTACACTCATGCGCGACAACCCGCGACTGGCATCATCAGCCGAAACTTCTTGATGTTTGTGGTCGTAATTATCCGCAATATCAACCTGCGCGATCACGCGGTTGGAATAATTACGCCGCACTTCCGATAACACGCCAATTTCCAATCCCCAATCGGACGGGATACGAATATCCGCGACGACATGGCTGCGCATGGCAAACTCACCCGCCAAGGGATACCGGAAGCTATCCAGAAAACGCAAATAGCTATTATCACCGCAAACCTTGCGCAGGGCGGCAAGCAACGGCGTGATCAGCAAGCGCGTCACCCGACCGCCCAGCTTGCCGCCATCGATACGCGGATAATAGCCTTTTGAAAATACATAGGGAAAAACCGGGTTAACCACCGGATACAGTAAGCGCGCCAGCAAGGAGCGCTCATAGGTCAGAATATCACAATCGTGCAGGCCGATGGCAAACACGTCGCGCGCAGCCAACATATAGCCGAAACAATACCAGACATTGCGCCCCTTTCCCAGCTCAGGAGGTGCCAGCTCCAATTCTGCCAGCTCCGCGTCGAGCGCCTGCATGCGCGGACCGTCATGCCAAATAACCACATGGTTTTGCGGTAGGCGCGAGAAATATTCCTTCGCATACGCAAACTGATCTGCATCGGCACGATCAAGCCCGATAACAATGCGCGACAGATACGGCACTTTTGTCAGCTCAGTAACAATATTTTCGAGCGCTGGCCTCTTCAACTCGGAAAAAAGCGACGGCAAAACAAGCCCAATAGGGCGTGAATCGGCAAAGCTGATCAATTCAGATTCAAGGTCTTCCACCGACCGACGCGTCAAATTATGCAGGGTCGAGACATTACCATTTTGAAAAAAATCAGACATAAAAACACCTTGTTACAGAGAACTTATTGCCAGGCGGGACTTCTTGTTGCCGCTAGACAGCTTAGTCGAAATCTTCTTTCAGAAAAGCGGTAATCGCCTCGCCCCAGCCCACCGGCCCGATACCGCGGCTGATATATAAATTGTGGTTGGCGGGGAGCAAAGTTTCAGTATCGACATGAGGGTTGGCAATCACGGCACCACGAGTGGCAGCCAGCAACATAGACACATCGTTAGGCCCATCGCCCAGCGCCCAACTTTGCGTCCCCGCAGCTTGATCGGCCAGCAATTCTGCCATTGCCGCGGCTTTGTCGCGAACCGGCACAATGTGAAAAAACCGCCCACCGCGTGTGAGCCGGACGTTATCTTTCGCTAGCGCGGCGGTAAGCTCGGCTGGCGGCATATCTGTTCCCTGCCACAAAAACGGTTCGCTGGCCTCTCGCGCGGCAGCGCGTTGTGCGTCGTCATGGCGCAGCCCGGTCAACGCGATTATTTCGTCAATATCCATATCGCAAAAGCACCGCATGTCGCGTCGTATATCTTGGGGTAGATTGCCCAACACCGCTGCCAGTTCCTGCCGCGACATTGCCCGGTCAACCGCGCCATCGGCGCGCCGCACAACGGCTCCGTTTTCTGCTATTGCCGGCCCCGATAAATTAAGCGTATGCATTAGCGGCTGTAACTCGGCCAGCGTTTTACTGGTCACAGGCACCACTGGTATCGCCCGCGCAGTCAAAGCCGCCAGCGCCGGACGCGCTGCATCAAACGCATATGTGTCGTGATCGAGCAGGGTGCCATCCAGATCGGTGAAGACCATGACAACCAAATCGCGCACACGCGGGGCGACAAGCCCGTTTTCTCCACTGGTCATTTGCTGTGCCATGCACACCTAGCGTGAAGAAACGCACAAGTTTGGGCAAGATCTTAATTGGCAAGGCCGCAAAAACAGCTACACTGTCGACGCACTCAAAGCATGCGCATATAAAAAGGGAGTTGCTGTGAAAGACCTAGATATAGTTGTGTACGGTGCCACGGGCTTTACCGGAAAATTATGTGCCGCGTATATTCAGTCATTAGGACGACCGATAAAATGGGCCATTGCAGGCCGAAATGCCGAAAAGCTACAAGCAGTGCATGTCGGCTTGTCGCCGGAAGTCGAAATTCTCATCGCAAACTCCGAAGATATGGCGGCACTGAACGCAATCACAGCACGCGCGAAAGTCGTTTTATCGACAGCGGGGCCTTTCCACCGATACGGCTCGAAGCTGGTTGCGGCCTGTGTTGAAAATTCGGCGCATTATGTCGACATCACTGGCGAAAATTTCTGGGTTAAAGACATGATCCGCAAACACCATGACGCGGCCGCCGCCAAGGGCGTGCGCATTATCCCCTCGTGCGGTTTCGATTCAATTCCGTCCGACCTTGGTAGCTTCTTCAGCGTCAAGAAACTCGGCAAGCCAGTGAAGCGTGTCGAATCCTTTCACTCCTTCAAAGGGGGTGCATCGGGCGGCACGCTGGAGACAATCTTTTCAATGCGCGATCTCGATCTCGGTGACGATCTAACCGATCCATTTCTGCTGAACCCACCAGACAGCTATACCGAAGACATGCGCGCCAAAAGTCGCGACACATTTGAAGTTGCACGAAAGCCGGAGATAAACGGCTGGTCTGGTCCGTTCATTATGGCGGCGGCTAATACACGTGTGGTTCGTCGCTCTGCCGCTTTGTTGAGCCAGCGCCAAGAACCTTACGGGCCCAATTTCACCTACCAAGAGTATGGCTATAATAAATCGCGCAGGCAGGGCATTTCAGCCGCGCTGGGCCTCGGCGTTGCGGCGCTGGTCATTATGACACCACTCAGAAAACTGGTGCGCCCATTGCTCAAACAGCCCGGACAAGGCCCAACCGAAGCGGAACGCGACAATGGCTGGTTTGACTGCAAGTTCATCGTCGAAACAGATGCTGGCGAGAAGTCGGTTTTTGCCATGCATGGCGAAGGCGACCCGGGCTATAAAGTCACCTCCAAACTGGTGAGTGAATGTGCGCTTTGTCTGGTCGAAGATTTCGACAAATTGCCGGGCGGTGCCGGATATGGTGGCGTTCTCACCAGCGCTTCGGGTCTTGGGCAAGCCTTGATCAGCCGGCTCAGCGCGGCCGGCATTCATTTTGACGGGCCGATCGCCGCGCATAACCAATAGCGCGCAATCATAAAATGCGTGGTCTAAAATACAAACCTGAACGTGAAAGCATAGCCACATGAATAGTTTTCTCATCGCGGCCCTCATCATTGCTGTGAGCGGCTTCTTACTTCGGGCGCGGTTAAGCCTGCTGCTGCTTTTCATTGCCGTGCGATGGAAAATTATGCCGCGTTCGGGTTTCGATGCCGCATCCGTACCCTTCCAGCCCGATTATTCAGATCAAAATAACTGGTACCGTGTCCCGAACCGGGGCGGCGCAGGTAGCCGGAACAGCTTTGAAGATGCCCGCGAAGACCCCAAACCCGTCGATGTATTTTTCGTGCACCCGACAACCTATCTCAGCAAGGAGAGCTGGAACGCCCCGATAGATGAACCGGCTTCTTCCATCATTGTCGAACAGATGGTTTTACCGGCGCAAGCGGGCATCTTTCGAAACCATGCCAATATTTACGCGCCGAAATACCGGCAGGCGACCTTGGCTTCCTATTTCGCGCAAAACAAGAACGGTCACAATGCGTTGACCACCGCTTATGAAGACGTGGCCCGCGCTTTTGAAGAATTTCTGACCGGCATAAATAAAGATCGACCCTTTATCATTGCCGCACATAGTCAGGGGGCAGGGCATTGCGCGCGACTGATTAATGAACGGGTTAATAACTCTGACCTGCGGACGCGCATGGTGGCGGCGTATCTGGTCGGCGCGGCGTTGACCGAGCGGGAGTTTACCGCCGATATCGACAATATTCCGCTGGCGATCGCGCGCGACCAGTCGGGCTGCGTCATCGCTTTCGACACAGTTGGTGAGAAATTCAACCCCGAGTCTCTGCGGCGGGGTGCGGTTTGGAACGGCTATGAATTTGTACCAGCCCGATCGCAAGGCGAAAGAGTGCTGGGCTTTAATCCGATATCCGGCGGGGTTGATGCCTCTGAAGCCCGCGACCAAATCGGCCCGGCATTTCCCAAATTTAACAAGGACGATGCTTGGTCAAATATTTATGGCCCGCAAAGCAATAACGCACTGGGACTTGAGTTTTTAGGCTATGAAACACCGGAGGATGAAAATTTTGATGCCCGTCTTGATCCAAAATATGGGTATTTAGTAGTCAGCAAACCCAAACGTCACCTCGTGAAATTTCCACCTGAGGGCTATCATCTTTACGATTACACGCTGTTTTTCAAAGATCTCGAAGAAGATGTGAGCGCACGGATCCAGCATTATTTTTCAGCATAATTTTTCCTATTCGCCTGACGTGCCAGATTTAGGTCAAATTCTTGTAAATATCGAGTTCAAGCCAGTATTTTTCGCTCAGTTCATTGGCTTCAGCGAGGCGAATGGTGAGACTGCGGATCAGGGCACGTAAAACCGGGTCCGCATCATCTACTTTCTGCTGCATAACATCAGCGAATATAACGTTGATGACGCATTCGGTTTCCGCAATCGCTGAGGCCGTGCGCTTCAGATCACCGGTCAAAAATCCTAGTTCGCCAAACATCTCACCTGCTTCGAGCGTCGCCAATTTCAGCCCCTCGCGGGCATGAATGGCAACCTTACCGCTCTGCACCAGATATAGAGTATCTGTCGGATCATTAGTCTTGAAAATTACCTCACTTTTTTTGAAGATTTTCGTATCGAAATTTTTCTTTACCTTCATGACACACCTACTAATAAGTTATTTACCTTGATATTAATTTAGTTAATTATTTAATAATATCTACCAGGGTAGGGAGTAAACATGAGCGTTCAGGACATTATTACAACACCTGTTATGTTGACGGCGATTCCTGTGTTTTTCCTGTGCGTTTTTGCTGAAATTATTGCTGTGCGCTATTTCAACCAGCGCGGTAGCCTTCATGCCACAGATGATGGTGTGAGCATTTTTATGGGTCTTTTCAGCGTCGTTTCGAACGGTGCGGCAGCGTTTTTGACGCTGAGCATGCTGGTTTGGGCGCAACAATTTCAAAGCTATGCATTACCACTGACATGGACGACACTGATTGCCTGCTTTGTACTTGATGATCTGCGCTATTACGTGCACCACCGAATTGCGCATCGCTGTCGTTGGCCGTGGGCGATGCATATCATCCACCATTCAAGCCAGCGGTTCTCGTTCGCAGTGGCGTTGCGGCAGGGCTGGACAAAACACTTCACCGGCACGACTGTGCTGAAAGTGCCGCTCGTGCTTATCGGTTTCGATCCGATTATGGTGATATTTTGCGGTGCGTTGAACGCGGTTTATCAGTTTTTCCTGCACACTGAAACAATCGGTAAACTGCCGCGCTGGTTTGAAGCGATTTTCAACACCCCATCGCATCACCGCGTGCATCACGGCAAAAACCCGCAATATCTCGATGCCAATTATGCTGGCACGCTGATTATATGGGATCGCCTGTTCGGGACATTTGTTGCCGAAGATATGGCCGATCGCCCGCGCTATGGTCTCGTCAAGGATTTTGAAACTTATAATCCGTTTAAAGTTTTCATTCACGAATATTGGGGCATTTTAAAAGATATTTTGAAGCCCGGCCTGCGCCTGCACCATCGTTTACTTTACGTCATCGCCCCGCCCGGCTGGAGCCATGACGGATCGCGCCAGACATCACGCGACATCAAGCGAGCCGCCGATATTTTGAAATCGTCTCCGACCTCGCAACCCGCCGAGTAAATCTTGTGCCGCAACATTATGCGCTTTCGGAACTTCTGATTATCCTTGTCGCTTTGTGGACTGCACGCGTGCAGTGGCGTCTCAATCTACCATATAGCGCTATCGGCATTTTGCTGTTTGGCGTGGCCGCCAGCCTTGGTGCTCTGCGTTTTGGACTGAGCCTTGGCGATAATTGGGTACCGCCGCACCAGTTTGCCAGTCAGTTTGGCGGGCTTGTTGGTCTCATGGCGCTGGCACATCAACTTCTTCGTGTTTCGCCAGTCACCCAAAATTTAGCGTTAAGCCATCTGATCCTGGCAGCGGTGGCAAGTGTCGTGAGTTTTGTCATACCGCCAGCCCGCGTTCCGCTTTTTCTCCTCTGGTCACTCATATTGATTTACCTTGCGGCCCGCCAGACGCCGCTAAACCCGCAGCCTGCGCTCTTTAAAGCGGCCCTCGCTGCCATCATGCTGGTAAATTTGCTGGTGTTGCGCCAAGCCTCCTGGTTATCGCCCGCGCTGAGCTGGCATGCATTTCATGTCGGTGTCGCACTTTGGCTTTTGGCGATGCACATGTTGGTGTCAACGGGTCGCCTTAGAAGCGCTCCAGGTCCTGTTCAAGCCTAGGATCGAGCTTACACTTAGGTCGAAATCAAGAAAAACTAGAACATAAGATCGGCGAGTTTGCGCCGGTGATATCGGGCATCGCCATATAAGGCCGCGTTCCAGATCGCGCGACGTCGATAAAGCTGGGCATCGCAATCATAGGTAAACCCGTAGCCCCCGTGAAACTGGATCGACCGGTCTGCCGCAAACGCAAATGCTTCCTCGGCCTCGGCTTTCGCCATCCGCACGGCCATTTCGCCTTCACCCTGCTGTCCAAACAAATAGGCGGCTGAGTATAAATGCGAACGCGCACGCTCATACCCCATATGGGCATCAACCATTGTGTGCTTCAGCGATTGGTAACCGCCAATCAACTTGCCGAACTGCTTGCGCGTTTTCAGGTAATCCAGCGTATAGTCTATCACGCTATATGCCCCGCCACACATTTCCGCAGCCGCTAACAATGACGCTGCCAGCTCGATATGTGCAAGCGTGTCGCGTGCCGCCGCCGGGTCCATTAATGCGTCAGCAGGTAAGTCAATGCTGTCCAACTCGACTGCAAAAGCGCGGCGCGTTTCATCAATAATTTTCTCACGCCGCAACGCGTCCGTATCGATAAGCTGAGCCGGAATAATGACCAGCGCCGGTTGGTCGGCATGCGCCACACTTGCAATGACATAGCCAGCTTGGGGCACATCGGCAACCAAGTATTTGGTACCCGAAAGCACAAGCTTGTCGCCTGATAACGTGGCGGTGCAACTGACATTTTCGAGGTTCCAGTCCGCATGATCTTCGCACAAGGCCAATGTCGCTGCCGTGCCGGATACCAATTTTGGCAAAATCTCATTTTTCTGCGCTTCTGTGCCTCCGCGCAACACGGCTTGGGCTGCCAAAATCGTGCCGAGATATGGCGTCGTCAAAAGATTACGACCCATTTGCTCTACAATCGGCACAACTTCGCCCAAGCCCAGTCCAATGCCGCCATAGGTTTCAGGGATACCAATGCCCAACCAGCCGAGGTCCGCTATTTCTTGCCAGATTTCAGGCTGAAATCCTGTTTCATCTGCAAGCAACGCACGCACCTGATCCACCGGCGACTTATCGCGGCAAAACCCTGCGGCCACATCAAGTAGCAGGGCTTGCTCTTCGCTCAGACCAATGCTGGGCGCGTTGTTTGGATTAAGAAATGCCGACATGCCTGCCCCCTGATTTTAGCCTTTCGGCAGACCTAAAACATGTTCGCCAATAATATTACGCTGGATCTGCGACGTACCCCCACCAATCGTGGCTGAGAAACTGTTTAGATAGCCACGCTGCCACACGCCATTTTCGTGCGCCTGTGGGTCGTCGACATAATAGGCTCCGCGTGTGCCCTGCAGCGATATCGCAAAGGCATTGAGGCGCTGGTAAAAATCTGTACTCGATAACTTACCTCCCAATGCCAGGGACATGGGCCGGTCTTGTGCTAGCGGCTGAATTTTGTCGCGGCGGCTATTGAGACCAAGCGCACGGGCTTCGCTCATCAGCTTAACCAGTTCTTCGCGCAAAGCGGGGTCTTCAATGGCAGGGCGGCCATTAACTTGGGCGTTCTTTGCAAGGTCTATAATATCCGCCGGGTTCGCCAGCATCATCACATGGCCGCCGGCCTGACCCGATCGCGCGCCGCGTTCATATTCTAGCGTTTCCATGGCAATCACCCAGCCTTCCCCTTCGTTCCCCATCAGGCAGGAGGCGGGAATGCGCGCATCGGTGAAGAATGTTTGGGTAAAGCCATATTCGCCGGTCAATTTTCGGATTGGCACGGTTTCTATCCCCGGTGCCTTCATCGGCGCGAGAAAAAAGCTCAAGCCTTTATATTTGCTTTCTGCTTCCGGGTTCGTGCGCGCCAGCAAAATCATGTAATCGGCGTAATTGCCCTGCGTCGTCCAGATTTTTGACCCGTTAATAATGTAGTCGTCGCCATCGCGCACAGCGCGGGTTTGAGCGTTGCCAAGGTCCGAGCCGTGATCGGGTTCGGAAAAACCCTGACACCAGATATTCTCCGCCGACAATATGCCTTTAATGTATTTTTGTTTTTCTTCGTGAGTGCCACGATCGAGCAATAGGGGACCCGTCCAGTTCAAACCAATGGCATTCAGCATAATTGGGGTACGCGCCGCAGCCATCACCTTGGTCGCAACGTCCTGAAACTCGCGGGCCATACCGCCCCCGCCATATTCCTTTGGCCAATGAGCGCCCAGATAGCCGGCTTCATAAACCTTATTCTGCCAGTCGCGCAGGAAATTGAACTGCGTATCTGTGCCGACCTCCATAAAGGTCAACGGCAACATGAAGTCTACCTCACGCGGCGTATTTTCAGAAAACCATGCCTGCGCCTGCTCGCGAAACGCGTCAAGTTCGCGCTGATCTATCGTACCCATGCGGCACCTCCCACTAGCAAAAGACAACGATAGCTTAAAACCACGCGACCGAGCAGGCAAATATTTTTCCGTGTCGATGCGCCGCAGGGTGCGATCGGGCTGCGCGATCGGCCTTTCGAAGTTAGCGCGCGCGTCCGCTAATTTTTTCGAATGTGCGCAAGCCACCCAAACCCAGCATGCCCATTAAAACGGTGACTAACTCTCCCATCTGAATGGCTGGTGGCGGTGGACTATGTGGGATATAAATCATCATGAACCATGCAAGTAGATCGCGCAGGACAAAAGAATACGCCAGCGCGATGCCGCACACCCAGCCGATAAACGGGCGCCATCCGGAAACGAAAACCGAGCGACTGGAAGCTTCAATCTTATTTATTTCCGCCTGTACGAGTGCCGGTTGTTGAGCCACCCGCGCTAGCACAGCAGTTTTCGTCAGTCGCTCCTTGTCAGAGGTAAACAGCGTGTCGAGCACGCGTCCAACTGCCTCAATTGGTTCGGTAGGGGCGTTTTTCGTGAAAAATGACAACATATCGAGATCTCCGGTTTTCTTTGCATCCTACCAGAGGTTCCATAAGCGGTGACATCTTCGTGATATGCGCTACGCGAGTGCGCCTTATCGTTGCACGATGTTTTGAGCTTCCTTGGCGAATTTTTCAGCTTCGTCTTCCTTACCATCGATCAACAAGGCAAGGTCGAACGGCACCTTAACACCAGCCTGACATTTCGGCCGCGCCGACATCGCCCTGCTCCAGCGGCTCAAATGCTCAAGGTCATGGCTTTCCACACCCGACCATTTGGCTGTGCGCGTCCAGCACCAGTTTGCGATATCAGCGATGGAAAAATCATCCGCCAGCCATTCGCTATCAGCAAGATGCGTATCCATAACTTCAAACAGACGCCGAACTTCGTTTTGATACCGGTCAATGGCGGGTTGAATTTTCTCCGGGAAATAGCGGTAAAACACATTGGCCTGCCCCATCATCGGGCCGATACCGCCCATCTGGAACATCAGCCAACCCAGCACACGCGCACGCGTCCTGGCTTCGGTCGGCAGAAGTTTACCCGTTTTTTCCGCCAGATGAATCATGATAGCACCGCTTTCGAAAACTGGCAGATTATCCAGATCGCAGTCGACAATTGCAGGAATACGCCCATTAGGGTTGATTGCCAAGAACTCAGGTTTTTTCTGGTCGCCGATTTGCAGATCAATTGTGTGCGCCTCGTAATCAAGCTCCAATTCTTCAAGCGTGACCGAAGCCTTGTATCCGTTCGGTGTCGGTGATGTGTATAGGTCGATCATATCTATGCCCCCAAATTTCAACTAGGACCCTACCCTAATCACCTGCCTACACCATCTCAATCACTAAAGTGCACAACCAATCCGAGCGTGAGCCGGTCGAGGGTGTCACCATCTATGCTGCCGGGTGTGTAATCGAGCCGAACAATACCACCCGGTCGCACTTCATAATCAACCCCCACGCCCCACAACAAGCCATCGGACGAACTGCTGCGAATACCTGCCGTCCAGTCCTCACGAAACTCGGCCCGATACGCGCCAAGCCGCAGGTAGGGGGCAAAATCGCCACATAAGACATATCGATATGGGTCTGCCTATCCAAAAGCGCCGGAATGTGGATGAGGGCTGCTGCTTCCCACATATTAACTTCCGAGGAACCAAACTGCACGTTTCGGTAATCATTAGCATCGGTATAAACAATCTCGCCGCTTAACAGATCGGACCATCGGTAGCCGAGGGCCATCAGATTGCCGCTGCCTTCTTCGTCTTGCTCGTTGACGTTACCGGCAAAGTCAAAATCACTTTCCAATATAGCGCCGACCGACACATAAAATCAGGGTGCAGCTGCAGCCCGTGCCCCGCCTGATAGCGCTAGTGATGATAATAAAAGTGATGATAATAGAGATGATAATAAAAGTGATGATAATAAAATGGTGCGTGCACGCATGTCCGCCTCCCTTTTTGTTGTTGTTTTTCATTGGCGTAGCGAAATCGTAACAAAAAAAGGGGGTGACGACACCCCCTTTAATATCTGGCCCGTTAGCCGGGCATAATTTCTGGCCCGTTAACCGGGCCGTTGATCGCGCAGCAGGATCAGTCGAATGCCTCGTCCCACGTACCCGACGTCGCGGCCTTGGTATATTCGGTCGCGCGGCCCTCGAAGAAATTCATGTGCTCGATGCCGTTCAACATCTCGTCCATCCACGGCAACGGATTTTTCACAATGTCATAAATCGGGTTGAGGCCCAGTTGTGTCAGTCGGCGATTGCCGATGAAACGAATATATTGTTTCACCTCTTCCGGCTCGAGCCCTTCGACCCCGCCCATTTCAAACGCCAGATCAATAAAGGCATCTTCATGCGTCACAACCTTATCGCAGGCACGATAGAGGTCTTGCTGCATTTGCTCGTTCCAGATTTCCGGATTTTCTTCAATGAATGTCCGGAACAACTGGACGGTTGAATTAGTATGCAGCGTTTCATCGCGTGCCGACCAAGTAACGATTTGCCCCATGCCCTTCATCTTATTGAAGCGCGGGAAATTCATCAAAATGGCGAAGCTGGCAAATAGCTGCAAGCCTTCGGTAAACCCGCCAAACACGGCAAGCGTTTTTGCAATATCGGATTTGGTCTCGACACCCCATTCCTGCATGTAATCGTATTTATCCTTCATTTCGCCATATTTCATGAAGGCCTCATACTCGACCTCCGGCATGCCGATCGTGTCCAGCAAATGTGAATAGGCGGCGATATGAATGGTCTCCATATTTGAAAACGCGGCCAACATCATCTGAATTTCAGTCGGTTTGAACACCTGACTGTAATGCTTCATGTAGCAATTATTCACTTCGACATCGGCCTGCACAAAGAACCGGAAAATCTGCGTCAGCAGATTACGCTCGGCACCGGTTAGCTTTTTGTGCCAGTCTTTCACATCTTCGGCCAGTGGCACCTCCTCGGGGAGCCAGTGGATGCGTTGCTGGGTTAGCCATGCATCATAGGCCCATGGGTAACGAAATGGCTTATAGACAATACGCTCTTCAAGAAGGGACATCGTTTTCTCTTTCTCTCAATGGGCGCGATGTGCACGCAAAAGTTATAATCGGTGTCAGCCAGCTGGTTTGTGCTACTGGCAGGATAGGCATTCATCATAATCGGAAACCGTGCCGGATGGCGCGGCTACCGGGGCATCAGTAGTTTCTTTTTCTGCGCGCTGAATTGACAGGGAGCGGCAATAATAAAGGCTTTTGACGCCTTTTTTCCATGCCTGATAATGCACCTGATGCAAGTCGCGCTTATGAATGTTGGCCGGAAGGAACACGTTTAGCGATTGCGCCTGATCAATCAGATCAGAACGGTCGCCGGCAAGGTCAATAAGCCAGCGCTGGTCAATCTCAAACGCCGTTTTAAACACGGCTTTCTCGTCTTCGTTGAGGAAATCCAGATGCTGCACCGATCCGCCCGAGGTCACGATTGATGACCAAATATCGTCCGTGTTCTGGCCTTTTTCGGTCAGCAATTTGTTCAAATGACGGTTCCGCACATTGAACGAGCCAGATAGGGTTTTATGGGTAAAGCTGTTGGCAGCAATCGGTTCAATGCCCGGGCTTGTGCCGCCACAAATAATCGATATCGACGCGGTCGGCGCGATAGCGGTTTTGTTTGAAAAGCGTTCATTAGCACCACATTCAGCCGCGTCCAGGCATGGCCCACGCTCATGCGCAAGCTCTTTGGATGCGGCGTCGGCATGTTCCTTAATGTGGGTGAAAATTCTTTTGTTCCAGACTTTTGCCATCACCGATTCCCACGGAATCATGTTGCCCTGTAGGAAGGAGTGGAACCCCATAACCCCAAGCCCGACACTGCGTTCGCGCTGGGCCGAATACTTGGCTTTCGCCATTTCGTCTGGCGCGCGCTGAATGAAATCTTCCAGCACATTATCTAAAAACCGCATCACGTCATGAATGAAGTTCTCGTCTTTGCTCCATTCCACGAATTTCTCGGCATTTAACGATGATAGGCAACACACAGCCGTGCGCTGTTGGCCCAGATGATCCTCGCCGGTTGGCAGGGTAATTTCGGAGCATAGATTGGAGGTTTTAATTTCCAGGTTGAGAAGTTTCTGGTGCTCGGGACGCAGATTATTCACCGTGTCTTTGAACACCATATATGGCTCGCCCGTTTCGATGCGTGCCGTCAGCATACGCACCCACAGATCGCGGGCCTGCAAAGTTGCCTGCACAGCCCCGTCGCGCGGGCTCCGCAAAGCCCATTCCTCGTCGCGCTCAACCGCCCGCATGAACGCATCCGTAATCAAAATACCATGGTGCAAATTCAGCGCTTTGCGGTTTGGATCACCGCCTGTTGGTCGGCGAATTTCAATAAATTCCTCAATTTCAGGGTGGTCGACCGGTAGATAGACCGCCGCCGAGCCGCGCCGCAACGAGCCTTGCGAGATCGCCAACGTCAAGCTGTCCATCACCCGAATGAACGGTACGATCCCGGATGTCTTGCCGTTTTGACCGACACGCTCACCGATTGAGCGCAAATTCCCCCAATAGCTGCCAATGCCGCCGCCGCGCGCGGCCAGCCACACGTTTTCATTCCACAAATTAACGATGTCGCCGAGGCTGTCATTGGCTTCGTTCAAAAAGCAGGAAATCGGCAAGCCACGATCTGTGCCGCCATTTGACAAGACCGGCGTTGCCGGCATGAACCAAAGCTTTGAAATATAGTCATAGAGGCGCTGGGCGTGGTCTTCGTCATCACCATAATAGGACGCGACGCGCGCAAACAGATCCTGAAAAGTTTCACCCGGCATAAGATACCGGTCGGTCAGCGTGGCTTTCCCAAACTCGGTCAGCAGCGCATCGCGGGCCGGGTCGGTTTTAACCCGTGGACGAGACACAAACTGAACCCCCTGGTCCTGCCTGTCAAAGTCCATCCGCGGCTCTTTTTCAGCCGGATCTCCTGCCGCCTTACGCGGTGCCCGCTCATCTGCGGGGAAAGTGTTCAGCAATTCCTGCATTTCTTTATCCGTCACACCTGTTTGCCCAGCTTTGCGCAGCGTATCTCTAAACATTCATCGTCCCCCGACAGTTCCAGCCCTTCGAATTCCATTCTAAAGCCAGCATTTCTGCGGTTTTCGACCACAAAAGAATACCTATCGGGAGGCGCGTTTTACCCGCCATAGCTCGCGAGAGCCTACCACGATCAGATACCAGCTTTACGTGCCTTTCACCTATCGCCCACCAAAATTTGGGGGGCAAATCTCAGGACCCAGACACTACATATAGTGTCTAAACCCCTAGATATCGTCAACAGATAGTTGCAGTTTTTTTTAACTATTTCGACGAGACAGAAATTTTCACAATTTTTCAATGTCTTATTGACGTTGTGGGCAGGCATTCGCGTGAAACAAAATCGCAAAATTCCCCACCGACTTATCCACAGGACGCACATTTGACCAAATCAGTGATTTGCTTCGCCAGATTCTGTCCTCAAAAAACGCATGATGACCCAGACACAACTTACGACATGTCCCAGCACAAAAATCGGTGCGGCCCAGGCCAGAGCCACCCGCCAATCGGGTTCGGTAACGAAAATAACTATCGTCATGCACACGGCGCCGACCATAACGTCAGCGAGTGTGACAACGCCCCATGGTTCGGCGAGCACGCGGTCAAAGCCCTGCCAGCCGACATTTACGTATGCCAAAGCGCACAGACCGATAAAGGCGAGGGCGATCAACCCCACAATAATCTGCATAAATCTCATCTCAATGCTCCCTTGCATTAGCTCTTGCGAAAAAAAAGCCCGCGGGGGGTGCTTTCGCCTCCCCGCGGGCCTTAACAGTTTGCCTCTCCATGAAATCCAGTATCGTGGAGATTTTTATCTGTGGCAGCTCTGTTTTTATATGTTCTTCTTACAGAACTTCAAACAGGCCCGCAGCACCCATGCCACCGCCAATGCACATCGTTACGACAACATTTTTGGCGCCCCGGCGCTTGCCTTCCATGAGCGCATGCCCAACCAGACGCGCACCTGTCATGCCATAGGGGTGACCGATCGCGATTGACCCGCCATTGACATTATACTTCTCATTGTCAATGCCCAGACGATCACGGCAGTAAAGTGCCTGGCTCGCGAAGGCTTCGTTCAACTCCCACAGATCGATATCGTCAACGCTCAAACCATGACGTTCCAGCAGACGCGGCACGGCGAAGACAGGCCCAATGCCCATTTCATCCGGCTCGCAACCCGAAACCGTAAAGCCTTTAAACGCGCCCAGTGGCTCAAGCCCGCGACGCTCGGCTTCCTTGCCTTCCATGACGACAACAGCTGCCGCACCATCAGACAATTGCGAGGCGTTACCAGCGGTTACGAAATTGCCATCGCCGCGCACCGGTGCCAGACCGTTCAGGCCTTCCAGCGTGGTTTGCGGGCGATTGCACTCATCGCGGTCAACTGTGTAATCGACAATGGTTTCCTCGCCAGTCTCTTTATTGACCTGCTTCATTTTGGTTTCCATCGGCACGATTTCATCAGCAAACAAATTTGCATCTTGAGCCGCAGCCATGCGCTGCTGACTTTGCAATGCATATTCGTCTTGTGCGTCGCGCGCCACATTATAGCGGTCGGCAACAATGTCGGCAGTCTCGATCATCGGCATCCAAAGCGCTGGATAGGTTTCCATCAACTTTTCTTCCGTGATGTTGCTGTAATTTGCACCCTGCATTTGCACGAGCGAAATGCTCTCCACGCCGGCGCCAATGGCGACAGGCACATCTTCGTTCAGAACCCGGCCAGCAGCCATGGCGATGGTTTGCAGACCAGATGAGCAAAAACGGTTAACCGTCACACCTGATGTGGTGACCGGGCAACCCGCCCAGATAGCCGCCAAACGACCAACATTCTGGCCCGTGGCACCTTCAGGTGTGCCGCAGCCCATGATCACATCTTCGACTTCACCCGGCTCGATATTCGCGCGCTCGATGGCGTGTTTGATGGCGTGACCGCCCATAGCGGCACCATGGGTCATATTGAACCCTCCACGACCGGATTTTGCCAGACCCGTACGCGCACTCGATACGATTACAGCTTCTCGTGACATATCTCTCTCCTATTCAGTAAAGCAGCCGCGATAATGCGCCAAGACACCCCATAATTCAAACATTGTTTGCGGTTAACCCAAATTTAAACCGCGTCCCACTAGCTTGTTTAAACCGCGCAAAAAAGAAGAAGATAGAAGAACAAGAATAGGCGGTTGGCGCGGCGTCATTTTTAGGCCACATTTTTCCGCAATTATAAAAGCCGAAAAATGGAGAAAAATAGTGGAAAACAAACTTCGTGACGCCTTGTTGCTGGTCGCCCTTATGGGGATGCTGGCATTGCCTGTGCTCTATGCCCGTGCCGACGATAATTCGGTGAACGGTCCATCGGTAAAGGGTACATCTGAGTTCGTGAAACCTGACGAGGCGGTGCTTAAGCAAAAGCTCTCGCCCTTGCAATACGCAGTTACCCAGCGCGACAAGACCGAGCCGCCCTATCGCAACCGCTTCTGGAACCTGAAAGAAGACGGCATCTATATCGATATTGTGTCGGGTGAGCCATTGTTTTCATCGCTGCACAAATATGACAGCGGCACTGGCTGGCCTTCCTTTACCCAGCCGCTTGAATCGGAAAATATTGTCGAGCGGGCAGACTGGAAAATGATCCTGCCACGCACCGAAGTGCGCTCGCGCCATGCCGACAGCCATTTGGGCCATGTTTTTGACGACGGACCGACCCCGACGGGCCTGCGCTATTGCATCAATTCGGCAGCGCTTGAGTTTATCCCTGTCTCGGAAATGGCTGCACGTGGTTTCGGGGTCTATCTGCCCGCTTTCGCCGAAACCCCCTAAGCCTGAAATGGCTTGAGGGAATTTGGTTTTTTCGGCATGTTGTCGCGAACCAACGGTCATCGTGACCGCGATTAAGAGCAATTTCATGTCGAATAAATCCCCATCCAGTCCAAACGAACTGCGCAAGGAACTTGTGTCGGAAAATCTCGTACCCGACAATCTTGTGCGGGGTTATCAGGGTGTCGCCCAGAAATGGGAATGCGACCACATGGGGCACCTCAACGTATCGTTTTATTTTGGCCGATCGTCGGATCAAGCGTTTTTCATGCGTCACGCGCTAGGTCTCGACCCCGCTGCCCTGCGCGACAGCGGCCATGGCACGGTTGCGCTTGAAGAACATTGCCGCTTTCACCGAGAGGTGAAATCCGGCGGTATGATGATCGGACGCAGCGCCGTGGTCACCCCGAACGCCCGCACCATGGTGGTGTATCAGGAGTTTCGTGACGAACACGGTGCAATCCAAGCGTGTTTCCGCACGGTTATCGGCTATTTTGACACAAAAGCCCGCCGCCTTGTTGCATGGCCTGAAGCGACATTGCAAAAGGCCGCAGCGCTGACAATTGACCTGCCCGAGCATGCCGCACCACGCCGCGTCGCTGCGGGTCAACCATTCGGACAGATATCGTGTGCCGATACCGCGTCGGAGGGCTTTTTCAGAACCGGTGGGGCCGGCGTCAATAGTTGGGAGTGCGACCAATTCGGGCACATGAACACCATGTTCTATGTGCGCCGGCAAGCCGAAGCCGCCCCTCATTTCTGGCAATTAGTAGGCCTTGATCAACCCGGCCTACTTGCGTCGGGTCGTGGCTTCGCTGTCAGCGAAATGCGGATGAATTATATCAGCGAATTATATGAAGGCGACATGGTGGAAACTTTCTCGATCTTGCGCGAGGTCAGCGATCGTGGCGCGCGCATCGAGCACCGCTTGTATAATTACGGCACGGGCGCATTATCAGCCGTATCCGATACGAGCGTGGTGAGTTTTGATTTGGAAACACGCAAAGCAGCGCCATGGCCAGATGACGTGCGGACCCTGTTGGACCCGCAAGTGGTTGCAGATAAATAACTAAGTTAAAGCCTATATTTTAGCGCCTACGCTTGCGCGCGCGTAAATTTCGGCGCGCACGCGATCGGGAAATTCCATCGGCAGAAAATGCGTACTGCCGGCCACGACCTCAATCTTCTTGGGCACCCGCGCAAGGCGGAAAGCCAGCAGCGAGCGTGTCGTCGAGCCGTTCTCGGCCACCATGAGCGTGAAAGGCATTTTCAACCGCCGCGCTGGGCCGGTGCTGTCATGGCGTTGGTCGCTGAAATTCGCAGCCTCCCATGCTGGGGTGCACGCCAGCGTCACCGTATTTTCGGCGCACCCGTGAAGCGGACGTAAACCGCCATCGACATAAGCCCCGAGAAATCCGTCCTGCCAAGTTCGGAACGCCCCGCGTCCGGTGTAGGCGTTTTTGACGGTGTCGGCATCGGGCCAGTCGGCGCGGCGTTTCGCAGCATTTTTGGCGAGAATAAACCCGCCTTGGGCGCGAAACAGCATGCGCGCTATCACGCGGGCTGTGCGTGGCATGATAACTGGATCGGTTAGCACCAGCCCCGCCACCAGATCGGGCCGCAACGCACTTGCCATGACAGACGCGCACCCGCCCATCGAATGCCCACCAAGCCAGATTTTACCACCAGCTTTGTCGCACAGATGTTCGAGCACAAAAATAAGATCGTCTCGATATCGGTCCCAGCCAGGATAGTGCGCCGGATCAGCGGTAAGTGTTGAAAACCCGTGACCGCGCGCATCAGCAGCATAAACATCGAAATCACCGGCAAGCGGTGCCAATAGCGGATCATAGGTCTGCGCATTGAAACCATTGGCATGGGCCCAGTGCAAAACTGGCTTGCCTGGTGCAGCCCAATGGCAAACGGATATGTCACCATCGTCTCGATGAAGCTGAAATCTTTGCATGGTTCACTTGTTCTGTTACTGCGTGTAGGACAGATATGTGCGTGTGTGACGAAAAAGCAAGAGAACCAGCCCATCTATCCGCCTAACTGTCCGTCCAACTATGCAGAACCGGAGGGGTGTGATAGGCACGCTAGCATTTCCCATTGGCACGTTTTTCAGGCATAACAAGGACAAGATGCAAATTTATCTCCCCATTGCAGAAATGAGCGCAAATATTGTGACGCTTATTGGCATGGGCGGGCTTGTCGGTTTCATGTCCGGAATGTTTGGTGTCGGTGGCGGGTTTTTGATGACGCCGCTGCTCATTTTTATAGGCATCCCCCCCGCTGTTGCCGTGGCGTCAGAAGCCAATCAGATTGTGGCCTCGTCGGTCTCAGGTGGTCTTGCCCATTGGCAGCGACGCGCGGTCGATATCCGCATGGGCCTTATTCTCATGTCGGGAGGCATCGCAGGTTCATATGCCGGTGTTCAGCTGTTCAAATTATTGCGCGCGCTCGGTCATGTCGACCTGCTGATTTCATTAAGCTATGTCATTTTTCTGAGTGTCATTGGTGGGCTTATGTTGCGCGAGAGCCTGCACGCCATTCGCGAAACTAGGCGGGGCCGCCCGATACGCGTGCGACGCCCGGGCCAGCATAGCTGGATACTGCGCCTGCCGCTGCGCATGCGGTTTCGCCAATCGCGCCTGTACATCAGCGTAATTCCACCCCTGCTTATCGGCTTTTTGGTAGGCGTGTTGTCGGCGATTATGGGCGTCGGTGGCGGTTTTATCATGGTGCCTGCAATGATCTATCTCTTGCGTATGCCAACAAATGTGGTGATCGGCACGTCGTTATTTCAGATTATTTTTGTAACCAGCGCGGTGACGATTTTGCACGCTGTGGAAAACCAGACGGTTGATATAGTGCTGGCCGTCTTACTAATGATCGGCGGTGTTATCGGCGCGCAATTTGGCGCCATTGTGGGCCAACGTCTGCGCGGCGAAGAATTGCGCGCACTGCTCGCCCTGATTGTGCTGGGCGTAGCCAGCAAGTTGCTGCTCGACCTTGTTTTCCAACCGGAGGAATTATTTTCCATTCAGCGCATGGGGACCGGCTCATGACGCACAAAACCCTGCTTTTTAGGTGTGTGTTGGGCCTGCTGGGTATGATGGGCACTATCCCCACCGCGCACGCAAATGCGCTGGTTGCAGATCTGTCGAAAGACCAGATCCGTGTTGCCTCAAATTTTACCGGCGAAAAAATTCTATTATTCGGCGCAATCGAAACCACCGCGACACAAGGCGCATCCGACGTCGTTGTCGTCGTGCGTGGCCCTGCGGAAAATTTCACCCTGCGCCAGAAAAAACGTGTGGCGGGCATTTGGGTGAATGCCGAAGCCCTGACGCTGGGGCCGTTGCCCGGATATTATGCAGTGGCCAGCACGCGTCCGCTGGACGAGATTGCGCCCGTATCAGAGCGCGCAAAGCATGAAATCGGTCCGGAAAATTTGCGTTTCAATCTTCTGGAGGACATCGCGCAAAAACCCGACAGTGCCGCGCATCCAGATGATGGCACACAGGCAGAAGATGGAGCGCTTTATCATGACAGCTTTGTGCGAATCAAAAGCCAGCAGAAGCTTTATTCGGTTGACCCGACAGGCGTCCGCATAATCGGCGCGCGGCTGTTTCGTGCCGAGCTGACCTTGCCATCCGGCCTGCCTTTCGGCACATATATTACCGAGTTTTTCCTGTTTCAGGACGGACGCGTTATCGGCTACCAGACCGGCGAATTATCTGTCGAGATTACAGGGCTTGAACATTTATTGCAGGTAGCCGCTCACGACATGCCCTTGCTTTACGGACTATTTGGGGTCTTCATCGCGGGCGTCATGGGCTGGGGCGTCGCAACATTATTTAGGCGGGTGTGATGGAAAGCTTTGCTTTATCTGCATTGGCGGCTTTCGCGGGCGGCGCGCTGAGTTTCCTGTCGCCTTGCGTTTTGCCGCTCGTACCCGGTTATCTGTGCTTTGCGGCCGGCTTGCAGTTTAACGAACTTGCAGAGATCGACACACCGCGCGCGGCAGCGCGGCGCGTTCTACCCGGGGCGTCGGCTTTTGTCGGCGGATTTTCAGCCGTGTTCATTGCTCTGGGAGCTGGCGCCGCAGCCGTCAATCCAGTGCTCTTGTCGTATCAAGATGTGCTGGCGCAGGTCGCCGGTGGCTTCATCATTATATTGGGTTTGCATGTCGCGGGCGTTTTCACCCTGCCGCTATTGGGCCGCGAGGCGCGTCTTCTAGGACGTACAAGCCCGAATAAATCAGCAGCACCCTTGCTGGCCGCGTTTTTGATGGGCGCGGCTTTCGCCTTTGGCTGGACGCCATGCATCGGGCCGATATTGGCGACTATTTTGGCCCTTGCTGCAGCCCGCGACAGCCTAGGCGAAGGCGTTGGCTTGCTTACATTTTACGCCGCAGGTCTCGGCCTGCCTTTCCTATTAGCCGCGCTCGGCGTCAGCCGCTTTTTACTGGTCAGCGCGAAGGTTAAAAAACACATGAAATGGGTTGAGCGCAGCGCGGGTGCATTGCTGATCGGCACAGGCCTCTTGATCATGCTGGGCACGCTTCAAAGCGTGGCCACCTATTTGCTCGACTGGTTCCCCGCGCTGGGCCAGTTGGGATAAAGCGCGAATTAAAACACCACAGGTAAACGACCAAGACAGGGGCCATCAACATGTTCAGCCAATTTATGTGGAGCCAATTTCAAACCATACCCCGAAGCGCGCTTATTCTTGGCGTGCTGGGTCTTATTCCGTTTGTGGCCGGTGGCATTTTGGTCTGGGTACCGCAACTTGGCGGCATTCGTCCCTCCTTGCCGCCGCTGGTGTTTTATTACGCCGCGCTCATCATATCGTTTCTTGGCGGCGTACGCTGGGGGGCAGCCATGCAAAACAAAACCACAGGCGCAACGCTGGCGCGCGAATTATCTGCCAGCGTCCTCCCGACATTGATCACGCTTGTGTGCTTCATTCTTTCGCTGCCCTCAGCGATTGTGATGTTGTTGGTCTTGATCACCTCGCAAGGACTTCTAGATGTGCTTGCGGCGCGCCAAGACACATTAGTCAGTTGGTATGGGCCGCTGCGTATCTTATTATCAGGTGTCGCCAGTGCCGGACTGGTTTCGCTGCTTGTCTATATGCAAACGCTATAAACATTTGCCGTTTCAAACCTTTCGCCGCGTACCACCATGCTACTTGTTTTTGAACCAGCAATTGAAGCGCAAGCATACGGGCTAACTGCGATCCGGCGTTAATTGACGTGGCGACAAGCCAGCAATTGTGTTGGTGCCGATCATCCATGCATTGAAATGGCCGGGATCAAAAAGCGCGTCAAAGGCTGGGTGCAACACATTGAGACTACCGGTCAATGCTCCAAAGGCCGGCAAAACCAGCCGCGTCGTATCCTCGACAAAACATCGCCGCCGCATGACCCTGCCGCGCTGCCGCACCCGCGCGCAAGGGTGCAGGTGACCGGCCACCTCGCCACGAACAAACGCCGCATCACTGCGCCCGACAGGTTCGTGGCGGAAATGCAGACTGCCATCGGCGGTGACATCCCATGTCTCGCACGCCTCACCGTCCAGACCCGCAGGCAGAACGGGGTCGTGATTTCCAAGCACCCAAACCGTTTTGATCTGACGGCTTAGCGCAACCAGACGCGCGGCATCTTTTGGGGCCATGCGCTGTTGCCAGTCAGTGTCGTGAAAACTATCACCAAGCAACACCAGAACGCTCGGCGCAAAACGCACGAGGCACGCATCCAGACGGTTCAGTGTTTCCGTCGTATCATAGGGCGGCAATGCAACGCCGCGCGCCGCATAAGCCGATCCTTTTTCCAAATGCAGATCAGCCACGATCAACGCATCGGCCGCGGGCCAATAGACGGCGCCCGACCGATCGCCAATAAGCCGTGCGCCATTAACCCGAAACTGCGCGCTTTCCTCACTCACCTGTTAGCCCACTTGCTTCCATAATCAAGCGCGTATTGCGCGCCGCCGCTTCGCCAAGCAAATCATCATCCGCCGCGCCCCTGATCGGTTCTTTGCCCATTTCCATTAGCACAGGAACCGACAGCGGCGACACATGGTTAAGACGGCGATGGGTAAACTGCCCCGATATACGCGATAACATCTGGCCAAGACGCCCAATATCTAAGAGCCCAGTGGCAGCATCATCGCGCGCGGCCTCAAGCAAGACGTGGTCGGGCTGATGGGTGCGCAGCACATCAAATATCAAATCTGCCGAAAACGTCACCTGGCGACCGGTTTTCTTCTGCCCAGGATATTGCTGTTCGATCAGCCCGCCGATCATGGCGCAATCGCGGAACGTCCGCTTCATCAGGCTTGATTCATCCAGCCACGCCTCAAGATCATCGCCCAGCATGTCATGCGCGAACAAATCTTCCAGCCGCAATGTGTCCTGCTTGATCATCAAACCGATATCGCGTAAGCCCCAAACCGCCAGCGCATAGTCATTGGCAACAAAGCCCATCGGCCGCGCACCTGCGCGTTCCAGCCGGCGGGTGAGAAGCATGCCTAAGGTCTGATGCGCCAGCCGGCCCTCAAACGGATAGCAAGTCATATAATAGCGCGCGGCCCGGGGAAATGTTTCAACCAGCAAACCATGCTCGCCGGGAACCTCAGAAATATCGGCCTGCAAAGCCAGCCATTGCGCGACTTGCTCGGGCAAATTTTCCCAGTTTTTCGGATCGGCAAGCATGGCGCGCACCCGCGCGGCGAGGTGGATCGAGATGGGAAACCGCCCGCCCTGATAGGTCGGCACTTTTGCATCGGAATCACGCGCGCGCGAAACAAGCGCTTCGGTGTCGCGCACAGCTTCCAGCTTTAAGGTTTCGCCCGCAAATACAAAAGTATCGCCCGGCGATAAACTAGTGAGAAAATACTCCTCCATTTCGCCCAGCACTCGCCCACCGCTCAACGGGCGCGGACGTCCGGCCTCTGTCGCTTTGCGGGCCCGGGTGAGGCGCACTTTCAACATTGGTGCCTCAACAATCGTACCGACATTCATGCGGTAGCGGGTTGCCAGCCTCGGATGGGTTAAGCGATATAGATCCGAATTATCCGTGTCGCGGCGCAAGCGGGCAAAGCGGTCATAACTGCGCAAGGCGTAGCCCCCCGTACTAACAAAATCGATCACGCGGTCAAATGTCTCGCGCGACAGATCAGCATAGGCTTCGGTCGTGCGTACTTCATCAAATAGCTGACTGGCCGAAAACACACCCGCGCACGCCGTACCGAAAATATGCTGGGCCAGCACATCAAGGCCGCCGCGTCGTACGACGGCACCATCTTGCTCCCCGGCCGCCACGCTCGCCCGAGCGGCCTCACATTCCAGCACTTCGAAACGATTGGACGGCACCAGCAAAGCAGACGACGCCGTATCATATTGGTGATTGGCGCGCCCGATACGCTGCGCCAAACGGCTTGCGCCTTTGGGTGCACCAACATGGATGACCATATCGACGCTACCCCAGTCTATGCCCAGATCAAGCGTCGACGTGCACACCACGGCCCGCAAACTACCCGCCGCCATTGCAGCCTCCACCTTGCGCCGCCGCTCGCGTGCTAGGGATCCGTGGTGCAGTGCGATCTCCAGATTGTCGTCATTGATAGCCCATAATTCGCGAAACACACGCTCAGCCTGCGAGCGCGTATTAACAAAAATAAGCGCCGTTTTAACTTTCTTAATCGCCGCCAGAACATCCGACATGGCATGAATGGCGCTATGACTGCCCCAGGGCAGGCGCTCTTTTGTATCCAGAATATCAACCTCTGCGGCGGCACCATCGGCACCCATAACAAGCGCGGCGAGATTACCTTCCCCGTTTTGCGGGGTTAGATATCTACGCAGTGTATCTGGGTTCGCCACCGTTGCCGAAAGGCCGGTGCGCACCAGTTGTGGCGCATGAGTTTGCAGGCGCGCTAAACCCAGCGCCAGCAAATCACCCCGCTTATTCGGACAAAGCGCATGCAGTTCATCAATAATAATATGGCGCAAACCCGAAAAATATTTCGGCGCTTCGGGCCAACTCACCATCAGCGCGATTTGCTCGGGCGTGGTCAGCAATATTTCGGGCGGATCGGTTTTTTGGCGTTGCTTGCGGTTTGCGGGGGTGTCGCCCGTTCGCGTCTCGATGCGGATATTAAGCCCCATCTGTTCAACTGGCGTCATTAAATTTCGTTGAATATCAACCGCCAGTGCTTTCAATGGCGACACATATATTGTGTGCAAACCTGTTTTGTGTTGACCAGATCTTTTTCCATGCATGTCCGCATGTGCGAACTTTTGCGCGGTAATATCGATCAGGCTGGGCAGAAAACCTGCCAGTGTTTTACCCCCACCAGTTGGCGCAACCAGCAACGCGTGCTGACGTGCAGATGTTGCCGCCCATAGATCCATCTGATGGTCGCGCGGCTGCCAGCCACGCGCCGCAAACCAGTCAGCAAAGATCGTCGGTAACGCAAAAGAACTCATAGCGACGATATAGACCAGTTCACCGGAATGTCAGCGGGTGTGCAAATGCGTCGCCAGGTCTCGCGCAAGCTGGGCACAGGCCTGCTCTGCCGCACGGGTCACGCCACCAAAGCTCAAGAAACTATGCGTCAGCGAACCAAAGCAATAATGCGTGACATCATTGTCCGCCGTTTTCAGCTTTTCGGCATAAGCATTGCCCTGATCGCGAATGGGGTCAAAACCCGCTGTTGCGATAACCGCTGGCGGCAAACCCGACAGGTCGGGATGGTCGGTCGGATTTGCGAGCACGTGGTCGATCATTTTACCGCCGGGAAACACACAAAGATTGAAAAAATCCATAGTGGCCCGGGTCAACGGAAACATCTCGGCGCAACTGTCCATCGAACCAGTCGGTGTCGTATCGGTTGAGACCCATGGATATGCTAATAATTGTGCTGCGGGCTGTACATCGCCGCGCGCCTTGAGGAGATAGCACATATCGGCGCTGATGAGCCCGCCTGCGCTGTCGCCCGCAACTGCCACACGGCCCGCATCAATTTGGAGCTCGCCCGCGTTTTCCTGCACAAAATCCCACAAAGCCATTGCATCATCAATCGCAGCGGGAAACGTGTGCTCGGGGCACATGCGGTAATCAAGCGAGATAACTTGGGCCCGACAGATTTCAGCCATCTGCGTGCAGAACGAGTGGCAGGTATCCAGATCGAGAACAACCAGCCCACCTTGATGAAAAAACAAAATGGCTGGGTCGTTCCCCGCCGTTTTCGCTGGCTTATAATGGCGCATTTTCAGCGTACCGCCCGGCCCCTCAAAGCTGGTGTCATGCCATTTAACCGACCCACGCGGTTTGCTGTTGGTCATTGCCAGCGCAGCGCTGGAGGTCTCGCGCAACTCATTAAGGTCAATATCATCACCGCCCAATTTTGCTGACTTCGACAAAAGGTGAAGATAAGGGTCAAGACGATACCCGTCGACTTCAACCGGCGGCCCGGCCATCTTGCTTACCAGCGACGGCGGCAACATTTTTATGGCGGTAAGAATTAGTTTTTGAATATTCATGATGCCCTCCCAAGCATGCCGACTGATCCACGGGTTAACGATGGCACTTATTATTTCTGGCTATGTTTCTCATTGCTTATTAACTGTTTCATGATTTCAACCATCATTCACATCATCACCGATATAAGTGCCTTGCACGCCCGCCATAAACAGGCGGGTGGCAAATTGAGCTGCCGCTTCAGGGTCAAGTGGCGCGCGTTCCATCATTTCATCAAGAATTGAAAACGCCACACCCCCGAGCGATGCCGTCAGAAAATCCACATCAAGTGGCGGGATCACGCCCTCAGCAATGGCTTTGTGAATGTCATCGTTCAGTTCAGCCAGCCCTGCGCGCACTTGCGGTCCTTGCATCACTTCATTTAAGCCATCACGCCCACGGTTAGAGCGTGCCAGCAAATAGTTTTCGCGATTATTCGCGTAATAGGAAAAATACGTGTAAAACATATCTTCGATAAAGCTGTCGAAACTGGTGGCACGGCGGCGCACGTCGCGCAGCAAATGGCGCAACTCGGAACCGATCTCCTCACTCAGCGCATTAAACACTGCTTCTTTGCTATCGAAATAATTGTAAAACGTGCCAGATGCTAAATTCGTCCGGCGGATAATATCGCGCACAGTGGTGCCGCCATAACCTATGGCGGCAAATGCATCGCGAGCTGCATCTAAAATAGCGTCTCGGTTGTTTTTCCGGTTCACTTCACGACGCCCGGGCGCAAGTGTTTTTATTGAAGATGACATGGTTTCAGCCTATCGAAATTTTGTGAGAATTTGAAATACAAAAGCGCGCTAGCGGTGGTCACTCCCGGTTGCAGCAGCGACATTTTCAAATCCATCACGCCGCAACAATTCAGCTAACCCGCGGCGCAAATGGCTAATGACCCAGGGGCCGTGGTAAATCAAGCCGGTATATAATTGTACGAGATCGGCGCCCGCGCAAATTTTCGCATAAGCCTGCGCTGGCGTCGCAACACCGCCAACACCGACCAAGGCAAGGCGTCCACGCGTCAATGCGTAAATCTCGCTGAGCATCTGTGTGGACAGATCAAACAGTGGTGGCCCCGAAAGCCCACCGGATTCCTCGCTCCCGCGCACGCCTTCAATTTCGTCGCGCGCGACCGTTGTATTTGACACGATAAGGCCATCGACGTTTTTATCCAGGGCCATTTGTGCCAGTGCCAAGGCATCATCCAGCGCCAGGTCTGGAGCTATTTTGACCAGTAATGCAATGTCGGGTGCTACCTTGCGCACACGATCGACAATCTCGCTCACCTGCGGCACAGCCTGCAAATCGCGCAAGCCCGGTGTGTTCGGTGATGAAATATTTATCGTCAGATAATCGGCAAGTTGGGCGAACCGCGCCGCGCCCTTCTCATAATCAGCAATGCGGTCGCTCGCGGTTTTATTTGCTCCGATATTAACACCAATAATCGGTGTTTCGCCCCGCCGCGACATCGCCGCGCGAAACAGCGAAAGCCTGTGATAAGCATCAATTTGCCCGTTATTGTTGAACCCCAAACGATTGATCACCGCTTCGTGTTCACTAATCCGAAAGACGCGCGGGCGCGGGTTCCCCTCTTGCGGCAGCGGCGTCAGCGTACCTACTTCGCTAAAGCCAAAACCCAGTTTCAGAATAGGGGTCATAATTTCGGCATTTTTATCAAAGCCTGCTGCCAGCCCAATCGGGTTCGGAAATTTTTTGCCCATAACCGTGCACGCAAGTATGTGATCGTCGGGCATACGGGTCGGCATCACCCGCCCACCAAGCGCCAGCGCCTTCAAGGTAAGCCGGTGCGCTGTCTCGGGCGGCAGACGGAATAAGGCGGGTCTTAGTGCGGTATACAACCCCATTTACGCAATCCTCTGTGTTAACGCATCCGGCAAAACATGGCCTGCCGGTCCGTGTGAAATATCGAAATGGGCCGTGACCTGCGCCATGCCCAGCACGCCGTAATAATGCGGAAAGGCCACGCCATTGCGCGATGCCTCCCAGCGCAAGCCTTCACCCAGCCCGTCAACGGCAAACGCCGCCACGACCAGATTATCATGTCCAGCGAAATGCAATTGCAGTGTTTCTTGTAGCTGATCAGCGGCAGATAAATGCACAAAACCGTCGCGCGCATCAACCCCGTGCAGACGCAATTCGCCCTCGGTTGAAAACGCCTGCCAGATGTCACGTGGCAAGATTTTGTAAACGTCGCCTGTCATGTGCTCAGTGTAGCAAGCCGCCGCGCATTACGCCAATTTACCGGCGCAGGCATCGCTGATGAGCTTTTGTGTTTTTTCCAGCCCATAAAGTGCCACGAACGAGCCGAAACGCGGCCCCTGATCTTGACCCAGAAGAACCTGATACAATGTCTGAAACCAACCCCGCAAATTGTCTTCAAAATAGGCTTTGCCGACTGCATAAACTTCCGACTGAATGGTCTCGCCATCGGCCTGCCCATCAAGCCCTGCCAACTTCTCGGCCAACTCTACCAGCGCCTGATGCTCTTCCGGTGTGGGCGCGCGGAAGGTTTTATTCGGCGCCACGAAATCGCGATAATAAACCAACGCATAATCTGTCAGCCGGTCGAGAAGCGGGTGGGTCCGGGCAGTGACACCCGGCGCGTAACTATTGATAAAGCCCCATAATACCTGCTTGTTTTCGGCATTACTCGCGCTTACCAAATTCAGTAAAAGCGCAAAACTTACCGGGCTACCGGTCGTCTCGGCACCGCCAGCGTGAATATGCCATACCGGATTGGAAAGCTGCTGGTCGCCAGGCTGGTCCGGCAATTTGTCAAGAAAGGTAATATACTCGTCGACCGCCTTGGGAATAATATCGAAATATAACCGCTTGGCCTTGCGCGGGCTTTGGAACATATAAAGCGACAGGCTTTCGGGCGGGGCGTAGGTCAACCACTGTTCAATGGTCAGGCCATTTCCGCGCGACTTCGAGATCTTTTCGCCATTTTCGTCCAGAAATAGCTCATAGCTGAACCCTTCCGGCGGCTTAGCCCCCAATGCCGCGGCGATGCGCGATGACAGCTTGACAGATTCCGACAAGTCTTTGCCGGCCATTTCATAATCGACACCCAACGCTGCCCAGCGCATCGCCCAGTCCGCTTTCCATTGCAATTTGCACGCGCCGCCGGTTACCGGGGTCACAACGTCTTCGCCGGTTTCGGGGTGCGTGTAACGGATCGTGCCGACATCGATATCATCGGGCGTCACTGACACCATCAACACACGGCCCGTCTGTGGGCATAAAGGCAGAAACGGCGAATATGTCTGGCGCCGCGCATCGCCCAGCGTCGGCAAGATGATGTCCAGCAATGCCTGATAATTTTTCAAAATAGCCAGCAAGGTCGTATCAAACGCGCCCGACTGGTACATATCGGTGGCACTCTTAAACTCATAATCGAAGCCAAAACTGTCCAGAAACGCCCGCAACCGCGCATTATTATGCGCACCGAAACTATCATGCGTGCCAAACGGGTCCGGCACGCTTGTCAGCGGCTTTTCTAGATGCGCGGCGAGCATGTCCGCATTGGGCACATTTTCGGGCACCTTGCGCAGACCGTCCATATCATCGGAGAAACAGATCAATCGGGCGCGCACATCGGGCGCCAGCACGCCAAAAGCATGGCGCACCATGGAGGTGCGCACCACCTCGCCAAACGTGCCCATATGTGGCAAGCCGCTTGCGCCGTATCCGGTTTCGAAAATTACTTCCTGTTGTTTGGTTTTCTCGATACGGGCCAGCACTTTGCGGGCCTCCTCGAAAGGCCACGCCTTACTTTGTTCAGCAAATTCACGCATATCCATGCAATATCCCGGCAAATTTTCAGCAACCTATCAGGCCATGATACTAAGTCAATTCGCAAAGCCCGGCGCGGTTTTTCTTGCGCGTTGTGCGGGCTTTGCGCATAACTGAAATGCGGTCACACAAATTCAAAGATAAGGCGCAAAAGATCGCCCATACGCGATAGGGCTTAGGAGGTAGAGCGTGGAAGATATGGTGCAAGTAAATCCGCTATTAAGCTCTGAAGCGGCAATCGCCTTTTGCCTGCTGGCTGTCGCCCAGGCGGACGGACCAACATCGGATGCCGAAATTAGTCTCATTATTCACCTACTCGCAGCCCAAGATCATGGAGCGACACAAGCACCGCATAAAGAGGTGCCATACGCAACGCTGGCACTATCTCAAGAATTGCTAGGTGCCGAAGACGGGCTCGATAGTGGCCTTGCGATGGTCTGCGCAGCACTCGACAGCCCGCACCGCGCCCAAGCCTATGCGCTGGCAGCCGATTTCGTAATGCTTAATGCATGCGTGTCGCCGGAAGAAATCCGTTTGCTGGATATTCTCGCCGAAAATTTTTGTCTCACCCCCCTCACGCGCGCAGCCATCGACAAGGCAGCCCAAATCCGTTTGGCACCAGAGTTAGGGCATTATGATTGATTTTATCAGCCAGTATGAACCGATACTGCGCGCGCTTGCGTTCACCGCCACGCTTGGCCTCTTATGCGCCTCTGAAATATTTTTCCCACGACGTCTTCTAGGGGCACGGTTCGGGCGTTGGCGCACGAATTTTGTGCTGGGCGCGGGTAATATTTTCGTGATGCGCTTCGTCTTACCGGGCGGCTTGGTGGCCCTTGCATTTCACAATTATGGCGGCGGTCTTGTTGGTCGTATTGACGCACCATTCTGGCTCGAAATGCTTGGCTGCTTCATCATTCTGGACTTCGTTATTTATGCCCAACACGTTGCTTTTCACCGTGCAGGGTTCTTGTGGCCGCTACATGCCACGCATCATGCCGAGCAAACACTTGATGTAAGTTCGGGCCTGCGGTTTCACCCCTTTGAAGCACTGGTTAGTCTGGCGTTCAAAGCTGCGGCTATTTTAGCGCTGGGTGTGCACCCGGTATGCGTCATTATTTTCGAAATCCTTCTGAGCAGTGCCTCGCTGTTTACCCATGCCAATATTGATTTGGGCCGGTGGGATGCAAGATTGCAGGCTGTTTTCGTGACACCCGACATGCACCGTCTGCACCATTCACGCCTGCATGATGAGAGCCGGCGCAATTTCGGCTTTTGCCTGTCAGTTTGGGATAAGATTTTCGGCACGTATCGCGATAGACCACATGTCAACCATGAGACCCTGCCGCTTGGCGTGGAAGGCTTCCCCCAAGGCGGCTTGATCGAAGCGCTACGCCACCCCGCGCGCTACCTTGTGCGCCTTGGTGGACAGCCTCCGGATCCGCCCGACGCAAAATAACCGATAACGGGCATTTTCGGCGCAGAGCAACCTGCGATTAGTGGCGAGTCGCCCCCTCTTTGGGCAAGGTTAGCGCCACTTAACTCGCAGAGTGGATTGTGCCGTCAGCCAAAATTCAGAAGATAATCTTTCAGATGTGCCGCAAGCAAAAATTTCCGGTTCTTTTGGAAGCGGTGGGGCGTTGCCACCTCTACCGCCCGAATTTCAGACCAAGAATGACAAGCTTGGGCTGAAATTATTTCTGCTTTGCCTTACGACTTGCGGGCTGAGTATTTTCGTATTTGAAGACTTTCGAACGCTAGGCGCCGCGTCGCTATTTGTCTCAGCGATCGTGCACATGCCATTTGTATTCGCACTTATCGCACCGCGGAGTTGTGACACCGCCGACCCGTTAGTCGCTCTGCCCAATGATATGCTGCCGACGTACACAATACTCATTCCCGTATTTCACGAAGCAAACATGATGACGCAAATTGCCAGTAGTATGGCCGCACTCAAATATCCACAATATCTGCTGGATATCTTGGTACTCATTGAGATCGATGACCCAGCCACACGCGCGGCGGCAGATCGTACAAACTGGCCTCCCTCGGTACGTCTCCTGACGGTTCACGCGCCGGGACCGCAAACCAAACCACGCGCATGCAATTTCGGACTTGCCCATGCACGCGGATCGTTCATCGTTGTTTATGATGCGGAAGATCAACCCCACCCGAACCAGTTACGCGATGCTGCGGCTATTTTCCACCAGGCCCCGGCAGAGGTGGCCTGCTTGCAAGCGCCTCTCGTCATCGACAAAGAGAAGAGCAACTGGCTCGGTCGGCAATTTGCACTTGAATATAATCTGCTATTCACCAGGTTTTTGCCTGTACTCACAAATGTCGGTTGTGCGGTGCCGCTTGGAGGCACGTCTAATCATCTGAAATGCGATGTTCTACGCAATATTGGCGCATGGGATTGCCATAATCTGACCGAAGACGCAGATCTTGGCATTCGGTTGGCGCGACATGGATACCGCACCCAAATGTTGCAAGCACCAACATTCGAGAACGCACCACATGGTCTCAAGATATTCTTGCGCCAACGCATTCGTTGGCAATCAGGCCACATACAAACCATCAGTGTCCATTTGCGGCGCCCGTTCCAGGCCATGCGATCCATGGGCGCCGCCAACTATCTATGTTTTCTAATGGTACTCGTTTGCCGTCTCACCAATCCGGTCGCGCATGCTTTTCTGATCGGGTATTTCGCCGTGCCAAGCCCTGTGTTTGGCAATACGTCTGGCAATGCGTTTACCGCAGGCATGTTGCTCGCTTCGGTGATGATTTATATGACCTACTTCATCTTGGCATATCGCGGCATGCAGGACGAAAAGCCCGTCATGCGCCTGATGTATATTCTTACATTGCCGATATATTGGCTACTCATCATGCTGGCGACACTTAGCGCACTTCTCAGAATGGTACGCGGTCAGATGAACTGGTTGAAAACACCGCACCAGCCTTTCCAGCGCAATTCGGGTGAGCAAGCTGAGACGGATCAATAATAAAATGGAGCGGGTGAAGGGAATCGAACCCTCGTATGCAGCTTGGGAAGCTGCCGTTCTACCATTGAACTACACCCGCCAAAATTGTTAGACCTGACGGCGGCGGATCATTTCCGGTTTCAGTTGTGAAAGCCTTGTCACGCCCATCAGTTTCATATCGCGTTCGATCTCGCTGTGCAAATTAGCGAGTGCTTTTTCGACGCCCGCCTGGCCCGCAGCGGCAAGCGCATAAAGATACATCCGCCCGCCCGAACATGCTGTTGCACCCAGCGCCATCGCCTTCAGCACATGTGTGCCCCGGCGAATACCGCCATCCAGAATAACTTCGATATCACCACCAACCGACTGGATAATCTCCTCCAGCTGATCGAATGGCGCACGCGCACCATCCAACTGGCGCCCACCATGATTGGAAATCATGATGGCATCGGCGCCCATATCCACCGCGCGGCGGGCATCAGCCACGCTCATAATGCCTTTGAGACAGAATTTACCACCCCATTTTTGGCGTAAGTCGCCTGCATCATCCCAGCTCATATTCTGGTCAAGCATCGTTGAAAAATAATCACCTACCGAAATGGCGATATTCGAGCCATGACCCACATGATCTTTTAATTGCGATAGCTCAAATTTTTCGCGCAGGAAGAAATTTAGCGCCCAACTTGGCTTGGCCGCGAATTGGAACACGCTGGCCGGTGTCAGACGTGGCGGCGTGGTGAAGCCAGTGCGCAAATCGCGCTCGCGATTGCCGCCAGTTATCGTATCAACCGTCAGAGTGAGAATATCGAAGCGCGCCGCTTTCGCCATATCCAGCATTGCCGAATTTAGCGCGCGATCTTTGTGAAAATAGAACTGGAACATTTTAGGTGTAGAAATCAAAGCGCCGATCTCATCCAACCCCACCGTGCCTAGTGATGACACACCAAACAAAGTGTTGAATTTTTCGGCTGCACGCGCCACAGCGCGCTCGCCATCATGATGGAATAAGCGCTGCAACGCCGTCGGGGAACAAAAAATAGGCATACCCAGTCTGCACCCCATCACGTCGACCGACATGTCAATATCGGCGACGCCAGCTAACACATTCGGCACCAGATCATAATCCTCAAACGCGTCAGTATTGCGCTGGTAGGTCAGCTCATCATCCGCAGCTCCGTCTATATAATGAAAGATCGGGCCAGGTAGCCGACGCCGCGCGAGATCGCGCAAATCGTCAACATTGCTGCACTGGGCAAGGGAACGCGGCATGAATGCTCCTAGGATGGTTTGAAATGTTTCGACAACTTCAGACCTTGCGCCTGATAGTTTGAATTGAGGTCTGCACCATACAATGTCTCTGGCACATCTGTCAGGCGTTCATATATCAGACGCCCGATAATTTGTCCGTGCTCCAGAATAAACGGTACTTCGCGTGAGCGCACTTCCAGCACCGCCCGGCTGCCGCCACCGCCGGCATCGCTCATGCCGAAGCCCGGATCAAAAAAGCCCGCATAATGCACGCGAAACTCGCCAACAAGCGGGTTGAAGGGTACCATTTCGGCGGCGTGACTGGCCGGAATTGTCACCGCTTCGCGCGACGCGAGAATATAAAACTCGTCCGGATCAAGAATGATTTCGTTAATATCACCATGATAAATCGGTTCCCAATACTGGCTGATCGACAGGGCGGCTTTTCTATCGACATCAATGAGACCGGCATGGCGTTTCCCGCGATACCCGATCAGGCCAGATTTTGGATCGCCGCGTAAGTCGATCGACACGCCCAATCCCTGATCGATATTTGCCGCGCCGTTCACCAGCCCAACTTGCTCATGCAAGCGCCGTGTCTCGGCATCGGAGTGGTTGGGTGAACCGCGCCGGAAACGCAACTGTGAAAGCCGCGAGCCAGCGCGCACTAAAATTGGAAATGTGCGCGGGCTGACCTCAAGATAAAGATGCCCTTTATAGCCCGCCGGCACCTTGTCGAACTCGCTACCAAAATCGGTAATCAGACGAGTAAAGACATCAATGCGCCCCGTCGAACTTTTCGGATTAGCAAAGCCAGCCGTTCTTTCCGGCAGGGACAACGCTTCCATAAGCGGCACTAGATATACGCACCCGGTTTCGAGCACCGCACCTTGGCGCAGATCAATTTTGTGATAGGCAAGCTTGCCGATCTTATCCATCACGCTGCCTTTGGTGCCGGGCAAAAAGCTGGCGCGCACGCGATACGCAGTTTCAGCCAAGCGCAAATCGAGGCTCGCTGGCTGGATCTGGTCATCTTCCAAACCGCCACTGGCCCAGATCTGGCCGTCACGGATCATATTGGTGATGCCATGCGCGGGGAGAATACCAACCGCATGCGTTTGACCGCGCGCGCGTTGCGGAGTTTGCGCGTCCGTGTCGGGAAACAGGTTCTGGTCAGTGTCATCGGTCATGGGCGAATCCTTAATGCAGAGCCAGTTTATGCCAGCTTGGGACCAATGTCTTGACGCGAAGCATGTTTTTCGACATGTTCAGGTCGTGGAGATTTGAGCCGGTCGGCTTGCGGCCACGTAAAATAAACCGCTAAAAAGGCCGGGGAAGCCCCGACCTTGCGGGGTTTTTTTAGGCCGCGTAACCGGCCTGACGGAGAAACAAGGTGAGTGAAAAAGATAAATACCGACCAAGGACACGCCTCGTTCATGATGGACAAAGCCGGTCACCTTTTGGTGAAACCAGCGAGGCGCTCTATCTAACTTCGGGCTTTGTTTACGACAGTGCCGAACAAGCCGAGGCCCGCTTCCGCGAGGAAGACGAAGGCTATATTTATTCACGGTTTGGCAACCCAACCGTGCGCACTTTCGAAGAGCGCATGATGGCACTTGAAGGCGCAGATGACGCACGCGCGACCGCCACCGGCATGGCAGCTGTAACGGCGGCTATGCTATCGCTTTTGAAAGCCGGCGATCACGTGGTCGCGGCGCGGGCTTTGTTCGGCTCGTGCCGCTATATTGTCGAGACTTTATTACCGCGCTACGGCGTTGAAACCACACTGATCGATGGTCGCGATCTCGACGCTTGGCAACAAGCTATGCGGCCTCAGACAAAAGTTGTGTTTCTGGAAACACCGTCAAACCCTCTGCTGGAGATTATCGACATGCAGGCGGTTGCCGACATCACGCATGCCCATGGGGCGCGCCTAGTCGTTGATAATGTGTTCGCAACGCCCATGTTGCAGCGCCCGCTCGATTTCGGTGCCGACATTGTTGTCTACAGCGCCACCAAGCATATTGACGGTCAGGGGCGATGCTTAGGCGGTATTATTTTAGGCAATGAAGATTATGTGCGCGACGAACTGGCAAACTTTTTGCGCCAGACGGGTCCGGCACTGAGCCCGTTCAATGCGTGGGTGATGGTGAAAAGCTTGGAAACCCTGCCCGTGCGGGTTGACGCCCATTGCGACAATGCCGAAACACTGGCAGATTTTCTGGCGGAGCATAAGGCCGTAAACCGCCTGATTTATCCCGGCCATGGCGACCACCCACAATACGACCTCGCGCAACGCCAGATGACGCGCGGCGGTAATCTGATAGCGTTTGACGTCGGTACCGACAAAGCCGATGCCTTTAACTTCATCAACGCGCTGGAAATCGCGTCGATATCAAACAATCTCGGCGACGCCAAAACATTGATCACCCATCCCGCCACCACCACCCATTTTAGGCTCGACGACGCGGCAAAGGCGGAACTGGGCATTCGACCCACGACATTGCGTGTGTCGATAGGCCTTGAAGATACGGCGGATCTGGTTGAGGATTTCACGAGAGCGCTGGCTATCACCTGAACGGTCAGCTTTTGGATAGGCATCAGCCTTCGGACGGATAAGGCATACCAATGAACAGCGCGACAACACGCGATATCACGGTTTCGGTTGAAACGGCTTTCATCGAAAAGGATTCCGATCCGGACAATCAGTATTTCGTCTGGGCCTATCGCATATCGATCGAAAATAAGGGCGCCGATACGGTTCAACTCATGTCGCGGCACTGGGTGATCACCGACGCACAAGGGCGCGTACAGGAAGTGAACGGCGCCGGCGTTGTCGGCGAGCAGCCCGTGCTGGCCCCCGGCGCAAAATATTCCTACGCCTCTGGTACGCCATTACAAACACCGTCGGGCTTTATGCGTGGCACATATGCCATGCGCCTCGATGACGGCAAAGAATTTGATATCGAAATCCCGGCTTTCTCGCTCGACAGCCCCCATGAACATAAGCAGTTGCACTAAAAAATGGGTGATTATCGCACCATATTTTTCCTGATCGGCATGCTGCTTTCGGCACTGGCGGGCGGTATGCTTATTCCGGCATTCGCCGAAATTCTGCTCGACCAACCCGACTGGCCGGTTTTTGTTATTGCCGCAATGATCACTGGCTTCATCGCCGGCGCGCTGGTGTTGACGAACCGAGGAAAATTGCCACCGCTATCTGTGCGCCAAGCGTTTCTGCTCACCAGCGGCGCATGGTTGTCGCTGGCGGCTTTCGCGGCTCTGCCATTTGCCTTTAGCGGGCTGGGCCTCAGCTATACGGATGCATTTTTCGAATCCATGTCAGGCTTAACAACAACCGGTGCAACCATTATTACCGGCCTCGATAACGCACCACCCGGCATTTTGCTATGGCGGGCCTTACTGCAATGGTTCGGCGGCATTGGGATCATTGTCATGGCGATATCGGTTTTGCCCATGCTCAATGTTGGCGGCATGCAGTTGTTCCGTCTGGAAAGCTCGGACACGTCGGAAAAAATTCTGCCCCGCACGGCACAAATTGCCGGCTCAATTACGCGGCTCTATTTCCTGATCACAGGATCGTGCCTGCTGGCCTATTGGCTTGCCGGCATGAGTTTTTTCGATGCCGTTGCCCACGCTATGACGACGATTGCCACCGGCGGGTTTTCGACACGCGATGCCAGCCTCGCAGCCTTCGACACGCCCCTAATTGAAATGGTCGCCATCTTCTTCATGCTGGCTTCCTCATTGCCTTTTGTAGCCTACTTACAATTGCGCAACCGCAATTTCTCGGCGTTTTTACGCGACGGCCAGATCAGGTTTTTTCTGGCGGCGGCGGCGAGCGTGACCGCCCTTATGTGGTTTTACCAGATCGCAAATGGCACCGGCTCGGGCGCCATAGCAGGGCTGCGCGCCGCGTTCAACACCGTCTCGATTTTGACCGGCACCGGCTATGCCACGGCTGATTATTCGCTATGGGGGCCATTTGCCGTGTCGGTATTCTTCATCCTGACGTTTATCGGCGGCTGCGCGGGGTCGACTTCATGCGGCCTGAAAATTTTCCGGCTACAGATTATTTTGAAATCGGGTTGGCGCTACGTCAAACAGGTCACTCAGCCAAATGGCGTTTTCGTCATTCGTTATAATGGCAAGATTGTTGACGATAGGGTGGCAAATTCCGTGATCGCCTTTGGTCTGATTTTCGTGCTGTCATTTTCTGGGCTATCTATTGTTCTGGCGCTTATTGGGCTTGATACACAAACCGCCCTGTCTGCCGCGGCCGCTGCCATTGCCAATGTCGGGCCGGGCCTTGGGCCGATCATTGGGCCGTCCGGCACTTATGCGCCGCTGCCCGATGCCGCTAAATGGGTACTAAGTTTCGGCATGCTATTGGGACGCCTGGAATTTCTAACTGTGCTGGTGCTGTTTGCACCGAGCTTCTGGCGCCGCTAATTATGCGAACAATCGCTGATCATTCGGCAATAAACGGCGCATGATCGCGCCGATGGTCGCCGCGCATGCGGGCCCGCAAGTCTTCCTGCATGCCCAAGATCGAGGGCACCAGAAACAGCACGATCAGGCTCGCAAATGCCAGCCCCCAAGCAATCGTAATAACCATTGGCAGCAGAAATTGCGCCTGCACGCTTGTTTCAAATAGTAGCGGGGCCAACCCCAAAACGGTGGTCAACGATGTCAGCATGACCGCGCGGAAGCGGTCACAAATGCCGTTAATCACCGCATCGCGCAGGTTCTCACCTTCATCGCGGCGTTCTTCAATGCGGCTGATCAAAATAATCGAATTATTGACCAAAATTCCCGACAGACCCAAAAGCCCTACCATGCTTAAAAATGTGAGGTCAAAGCCCATGACAAAGTGCCCCGTCACCATGCCCACCAGACCAAATGGAATGACCGACATAATGATAATCGGGCGCGAATAACTGGCAAACACAAAGGCAAGAATGACGTAAATCAAACCCAGCCCCATAATCGCGCCAATGCGCAACGAGCCCATGGTTTCCATCTGTTCTTCATTACGGCCACCAAAGGAGAACCCAATATTATATTTGGCCGCAACCTTGAGCAGTGTGTCATTGGCCATAGCGGTCAGCACATCATTGGGATTACCTGAATTGTCGTCATAATCGGCAACAACCGAAACCGTGACCTGGCCATCGGTGCGTCGGATAGTCGAAAACCCTGGTTTTTCAACAATATCGACGACGGCACTTAACGGCACAAAACGCGGCGGATTAGTGCCCGGTACGGTCAACTCAATATCGGCAAGCTGTTTCGGGCTGGTGGCATCGCGCGGTTGCAAAACGCGTATGGTGACTTCTTCGTCGCCACGCGCAAAACGTTTCGCTATAACGCCCTGCAAGGTACCGCGCGTCATGGTTCCGATAATTTGGTTGGTGAAGCCCAGCGCCTTACCTTGCGCGTTCACCTGCAGCAGCAATTCCTGCTTGTTGTAAAACAAGTTATCGCGCGCACGCGTGATACCCGGATATTGCTCAAGCGCTTGGCGCACTTCCAGCGCGGCTTTCTTTAGCACTTCCGGGTCAGCATTTTGCAACTGGATATCTATATCGCGCCCGGGCGGTCCGCCGCGGCGTTCGCGCACGAACACATACCGCAAGCCGGCGATCTCCGGCATCAGTTCTTCCCATTTGCCGACAATCTCGCGCGTGCGTATATCGCGGGTTTCACTCGCCGTCAATTCGGCACTGACGAGCGCGCGCTCGTCGCCAAACACGCTGCGCGTGCGCCCGATTTGGGTAAACACAATGCTGACAAGCTTTTCGCCCTCCGGCGATAATTCCTTCTCCGCCTCATAGAGCGCCGCTTCAATGCGTTGCGTGCCGGCTTTGGTGGCCGCGCGCTTAGTGCCCGGCTGGAAGAAAACATAGGCATTAATAACCTCGCCTTCCGGCGACGGGAAAAACCTGAACGGCACTCGCCCACCTGCTAGCAAACCAATGCTGATGATCAACACGGCCAGCCCCACTGCACTCGTTGTATAGCGCCGGTCGTAGGCTTTTGTTACAAACGATCGGAATTTCGTATCGCGGAAATTATCGAAAGCTTCGAAAAATTGTTTGCGCCAAGCCGCCGGCTCGGTTTGCGGCCGCGACAGCGCATGGCTTAGATGGCCCGGCAATACCAGAAAACATTCGATTAGACTGGCAACCAGCACACTTAAAAGAACCAGTGGAATATCCCGGACAAACTGCCCCATCACCCCGCCAATCGTTAGGATCGGAATAAAGGCGGCCAGCGTCGTCAGCGCCGCAGCAGTGATAGGCATGGTCATGCGGATCGCGCCACCTTCGGCGGCCGCCAGCGCGTCGTCCCCCCGCTCAATCAGCGTCGCGGAGTGTTCGCCAACTACAATGGCATCATCAACAATAATGCCGATGGTCATAATCAGAGCAAATAGCGACAACATGTTGATGGTCATGTCGAGATAGAACATGACACCGAAAGTAGCCATTAGCGAAGCCGGAATACCAACAGCAACCCAAAAAGCAATTCGCCCGTTCAAGAACAAAAACAATATCGCCAGCACCAGCACCATGCCGGTCAGCCCGTTGAACAACAATACATTGATGCGCTGGACGATTTTATCGGCATTCACATCAAATATCTGCACATTGAGCGTCGGCGGCAGAGATTGCACCGTCTCAGCAATGTAGGCGCGCGTGATTTCCGTCATTTTAAGCGCGTCACCGTTTTTGGTGCGCAGCAAAGTTAACCGGATCGCGCGATCATCGCCAGCCCACCCCTCAGGCTGGCTGGCATCATATGTATCGGTGACGCGGGCAACATCGCTGACCAGTAATTGCCGACCGTCGGCGGCATTACGTAAGCTGATCGCGCCAACTTCTTCCGCCGTTAGCGCCAGGCCAACCGCGCGCACTTGGCGCTCCACCGCGCCACGCAACACACCGCCCGGCACATCGAGCGACGAGCCAGCCACACGCTCGGCAATCGCATCTGGAGATATGGCGTAGCGACGCAATTGCGCCGCGCGCGCCTCGATCCATATTTCCTCGTCGCGATAGCCTTCAAGAGTTATTTTATCAATGCCGCGCTCCAGCAAGCCATCGCGGATCTGCTTGGCAAAGGCGCGCAAGGCGCGTTCCTCAAACGGCCCTGAAACCAGGACCGAAACCACCGGCTCGAAGAAGGTTTCTTGTGAAATAACCGGCCGTTCAGCATCCTTCGGCAATGTCGTCAGCGCATTAACCGCCGCCTCAACATCGCCGATCGCACGTTGCATGTCAGTCTCCGGATAAAACTCGACATTCATCAACGCCACGCCTTCACGCGATTGCGCGGAAAACTCCTTCACACCGTCAATGAACCGAACCTCTGGCTGCACGGTCGCTACGATATTCTTGTCGACATCCTGCGCCGCCGCGCCCGGCCATGGCACAACGATGCTTACATTTTTAATTTCCGTGGTTGGGAAAAACTGGATATTCAAATTGCTGAGCCCGAAAAAGCCCAGCATGATCATCGAAAAAAACAGAAGATTGGCCGCATTACGGTGCCGCGCAAAAAGTTGAACAGCAGGCGTTATCGGGTTCATTAGGGCTGGTCCACCACTTTGACAGCAACGCCGGGGGCAGCCTCGTTAAAACGGGTGAGCAAAACGCGGTCGCCATTATCAAGCCCGCTTTTCAGCAAAATCTGCCCGCCATCATCTACGAAATCGACTAGAACACGAGGCTCGAGGCGCCCATCCCTCACCAGATAGACGCGGTTGTCGCCATAAAGCGCATCCTTGGGTAGGGCCATAACGCCGTCAACGGCTTGGGCTAGCAACTCAATTTCGACAAACGCCCCGCCGCGCAAATTCGACGGAATTTTGCCGCTCAGCGTTGCGTAAATATCAACGCCGCGCGTGGCTTGCGAAATTTGCGCGCCGACACGCTCAATCGTCGCGCTCAGCGTTATGCGTTCGCCGCCAACATTCCAGACCACGCTGACAGGCCGTCCGATAACATCGGCATTGCGCTGTAAAAAGCGGCCATACTCATCATTCGACAGGTTGAAAACCACTTCAAAATTATCCGAATCGAAAAGCACCGCAACCTGATCATTCGGGTTTAAAACCCGCCCCTCGCGGGCCGTAATCTGGGTCACATAGCCGGCAAATGGCGCAACAACGTCGGTATTTTTCAAATCGCGCTTGGCGCGTTTGACCTGCACTATATGGCGGTCGACGGTGGATTGCTGTTGGTCACGCCGCGCCGATTTGATGGTGAAATCGGTTCTGCGGTCATCCAGCGTTTTTTTCGACACCGTGCCTTTTTTGAATAATTGCTCAGCCCGCGCCAAATCCTGCGCCGCCAATTCAGCCGACGCGTCACGCTCGGCCAGCAAGGCCTTGGCCCCCTTCAGTGAAGCACGAGCCTCATCAAGGCGGTTTTGGTAGGTGAATTTATCGATACGGACGAGAACATCACCGCGCGAAACCCGCGCGCCATCCTCGAATTTCTCGCCTGTCGAGACCACTTCGCCCGAGACCAACGCCCGCAGCCGCACTTGTTTTTTTGCCCGCAATTCGCCAAACACCTCGATTTTTGGCGTGACGGGACCGTAAGCAACCGTGCTGGCGACAACCGACCAAACCCGCTCCTCATTGGTTGAGGGTTTGGTTTCGGGTCGCGTCGACACAAGCAAAACAAAGGAAAACATGCCAATAGCCACCACCAAAACCGGTACAGGCAAGCGCCATTGCTGCCCGTCGGCGTTTCGGGGTGCTATTTTTGCCCACAGGCGTGTCATTAATTCGCGGAGCGCTTGCATCACTTTTATCCGTGGTTACGCTTATACTTTAGGATATAACGCAGAATAACCGGTTTACCAGTCATTCATCTTTCAATTTAAATCATCACCGAAAACATCGGCGGGCAAATACGCATATTGCGCGTTGCAAAACTCGCAACGAACATCAATTTTCTCTTCTTCGCGCATTTCTTGCTGGTCCTGCTGGGGCAAACTGAGCAACATATTACGTACCCTTTCCCCTGAGCATGGACACTCAAAATGCAGCGGGCGGGTATCAAAAACACGCACGCCATCTTCGTGAAAAAGCCGGAAAGCAAGGTCTTGTGGCAAAAGGGCCGGGTCGAGCAATTCGTCGGCCTGGGCTGTATCCAGTAAAATAGACAGGCGGTTCCAGTCATCATCTTCTATTTCAGCGCCAAATTCCACAATTTCAGGCATATCCGTATCCGCGCCGCCTTCATCAGCCACTTGCTGAAGCACAATACCGCCGGCGCGCCATTCGCACTGGCCGCCGCTCAGAAATAACGGCGCGGCCACCAACTTCAAGCACGTGCCGATTTGTTCGGAACGCCGGAAATACTCAAGCGCCGCTTGTGCAAGCGTTGTGCCCTCAAGCGGCACAATACCTTGATAACGCTCCATATCGGCGCCCTGATCAACGGTAAAAGCCATATGCCCGTTTTCCCCTAAGAGACCAATGCCGGTTGTCCCGCTGCTTAAAGCTTCGCTTACCTGCTCGCGATTAAACTGGGCAAAGCCGCGCAAGCCGCCGCCAGATGCATAATCAGCCATCAGCGTACTCACCGGTCCCTTGCCGTTTAACTGTAAGATAAAACGTCCGTCGAACTTCAACATCGTGCCCAACATGGACACCAGCACCAGCGCCTCACCCAGCAGCACATTGATGGCTTCGGGGTAATCATGCGCTGCTAGAATTTCATCAACGACACCGTTTAGGCGCACCACACGACCATTGACGTTTTGCCCCTCGACCCGGAACGGCAAAGCGAGATTATCTGAAGCGGCATTTGCCATATGCGCCAGTCCTATCCGTCGATACCGAGGCAATAGATCAGCACGGCTTTTTGCGCATGACACCGGTTCTCAGCCTCGTCGAAAACCACCGATTTCGGTCCATCAATCACATCCGCCGTTACCTCATTGCCACGATAGGCCGGTAGGCAGTGCAAAAAGATTGCGTCATCACCGCGCGCCATCAACTCTTGCGTCACCTGATACGGCGCGAAGGCAGTCGCGCGTTTTTGCGCGGTTTCCGGGTCGTCGCTCATGGACACCCAGCAATCGGTAACCAGCGCCGCCGCGCCATCCGCAGCCGCTTGCGGGGTATCGCAGCGGGTTATCTTCCCGGGCTTATCGGCGGCCCATGCCAGTACCTCATCGGGCAGCATGAACGCATCCGGCACCGCCAATGCAAACTCGAACCCCAGCAAAGCCGCAGCTTGCGCTAGCGATATCGCGACATTATTGCCGTCGCCGAACCACGCAATACGCTGGCCTGCCAGCGCGCCTTTATGTTCTTCAAATGTCATTAAATCTGCCAATATTTGACACGGATGACTGAACGCCGTCAGGCCATTTATGACCGGCACATCCGAGCCGTCAGCATAGGCCAGCAAATTTTCATGCGGGCCGGTGCGCAACATCACAATATCGCAAAAGCGCGACATGACGCGCGCTGTATCTTCGATAGACTCGCCACGCCCCAGCTGTGTATCAGCATGGTTGAGCAACATGGTCTGCCCTCCCAACTGGCGCATGGCAAGATCAAATGAAAGGCGCGTGCGTGTCGATGGCTTGTCAAAAACCATGCCGAGCATGTGCCCGTTCAGGGGCTGGTCGGCATCTGCCGCGCCTTTTGGCTTACCTGCCCGTGCCGCTTTACGCGCATGCGCGCGATCCAACAGGCCACGCAAATCAGCCGGTGTCAGATCGGATAAATCTAGAAAATGACGCGGGGTCATTGCCGAACTAGTTGCGGGAGCCATCACACAGTCCCCGCTTTTTCATCGCGCAAGTGCGCACAAGCTTGCTCCAGCGCGTCCATGGCAAAGCGGATGTCTTCGCGTTCAATGTTCAAGGGCGGCAACAGGCGCACTGTATTTTCACCGGCAGGTACGCTCAGCATTCTCTCCCCACGTAGGCTTGCGACAAGCGCCGTGTTTTCACACACGCATTTCAGACCGATCATCAAACCAGTCCCGCGCAACTCGCTCACAATGTCGGGGTATTTATCGACAAGTGCAGATAATTGCTGGCGCAGATATCCCGCTGTATCGTTTACCGTTTCCAAAAACCCGTCTGCGCAAACCACATCTAGCACTTCTTTGCCGACAGCCATTGCCAGTGGGTTGCCGCCATAGGTTGAGCCATGCGAGCCGGGTTGCATGCAACTGCCAACAGCATGTGTGGCTAAAATAGCGCCGAGCGGAAAACCACCGCCAATGCCCTTGGCAATCGCCATAACATCGGGGGTGACGCCGGCCCATTCATGGGCAAACAGGCGTCCGGTGCGGCCAATGCCGCATTGCACTTCATCAAACCCTAAAAGCAACCCATGTGCGTCGCAAAATTCCCGTAAATCCCGCAGGAATGCGGGTGGTACAGCGCGCACGCCGCCCTCGCCCTGAATTGGCTCAATAAGGATGCCGGCGGTTGTGTCGTCGACCAATTCTTCGAGCGCGGCGATGGAAAATTCTGGGCATTGTGCGAAACCGACCGGTGCAGGCCCGAAACCTTGCAGATAATCGGGATTGCCCGCCGCAGCCAGCGCGGCCAATGTCCGGCCATGAAACGCGCCAGCGAAGCTGATCAGTGTGACGCGCGCGGGCTGATTATGCGTGGCATGATATTTCCGCATGGTTTTGATCATGCCCTCCGCCGCCTCTGCGCCGGAATTACAGAAGAACACCAGGTCGGCAAAACTCTCAGCGCACAGGTGTGCGGCCAACGCTTCCTGGCCCGGAATGTCATATAAGTTCGACACGTGCCACAGCTTTTCAGCTTGGGTTTGCAACGCCCCGACGAGACGCGGATGGGCGTGCCCCAGCGTATTAACAGCAATGCCAGATCCGAAATCCAGATACTTATCGCCCGTATCCGTGGTCAGCCACGCGCCAGCACCGCTGACAAACCGCAGGTCCGTCCGCCGGTAGGTGGGCATGATGTTCGAACTATTTTCAGTCGGGCTCATATGTTTTCACCATATTGGTCACTTGCGTGTATGGCAGTGATCCAACGAAAAAACCGCCCCGAAAGGCGGCCTGATTTATTTGGTTATACCAAAAGCAGATATGCCGGTAAATGATTTGTTTGGCTAGCTTTTCAGCCGGTAGCCGCGCGCCAACACCACATGACTGACGCCTGCGAGAATAAGTGTAAGACCGATTAAAAGGCTCGCGCCAAATACTAGCGAGCCTTCCGCGTGGCCGGTCAGGGCATAGCGGAACCCGTCAATCATGTAGAAGAACGGATTATATTGCGTGACCCAGAAGGCAAAACCGGGCAATTGCTGCACCGAATAAAACGTGCCCGACAAAAACGCCAGCGGCGTGATGACGAAATTCGTGACGGTCGCCAGGTGATCAAATTTCTCGGCCCAAATACCACCTAAAAGCCCGACAAGCGACATCAGCGCAGAGGCAATCGCAGCATAGAATATAGCCGCTGCGAGGCTATGAATACTCATCGATACAAAAACCGCCATGCCCAAAAATGTGCCAGCACCCACAAACATGCCACGCGTCAGGGCACCCATGGTAATCCCGATATTCAGTTCAGCGGGTGATAATGGCGGCATGAGAATATCGACAACATTGCCCTGCACTTTCGACACCAGCAATGACGAGGATGAATTAGCAAAAGCATTTTGGACAATCGCCATCATGATGAGGCCCGGCGCTAGAAAATTGATAAACGGCACGCCATTAATATCTGGGCGCAGGCCTGCCAGCGCCAGTGAGAAAATCGCCAGAAACAGCAGGGTCGTAATGATTGGCGCCATCAAGGTCTGCATCCAGACCTTCATGAAACGATGCACTTCTTTCATGTAGAGCGTCCACATGCCCAGCCAGTTAACCCGCCCGAAGCGACGCACGCCGAGGGCACCATAATTCTCCGGCACTGCTGTTTGGCTGGTTAGCGGATCCGCAGTTTGCCCCGTGTCTAGCCCCGTGACTGGCCCGGTGTCCAGCTTTGTGTCTAGCTCTGTGACTGGCTCTGTGAGGTGACTGGTTGGCGTTTGATCGTGGCTGGAATGAACACTCATGCCGTGAACAATATAGAGAACGCAGGTCGTTTCAAGCGAAAAGACCTGAGAAAATTTGTGCCTGATCGG